>JAAIGF010232513.1_pt1 | contig 39837 bp, 32 predicted proteins | sample 6487441 | NCBI WGS metagenome assembly JAAIGF01 (sample SAMN13974129, study PRJNA590717) | phyllosphere metagenome | biome: pepper field; feature: multiple bacterial spot infested pepper fields; material: pepper leaves; isolation source: leaves from pepper fields | host: Capsicum annuum ...
ATTGCCGGTGCCGTGGTGGTGGTGGTCAAGGACGGCAGCATCCTGCTGCAGAAGGGCTACGGCTATGCCGACCTGGAAACGCGCGCGCCGGTCGATCCGGACGCCACGCTGTTCCGCCCCGGCTCGGTGTCCAAGCTGTTCACCTGGACGGCGGTGATGCAACTGGTCGGGCAGGGCAAGCTGGACCTGGATGCGGATGTGGATACCTACCTGGACTTCAGCATTCCGCAGCGCGACGGGAAGCCGGTGACGCTGCGGCAGGTGATGACCCATACCACCGGCATGGAAGAACAGATCCGCGGCCTGATCACCGCGCGCGAGGACGAGATCACGCCGCTGGGCGATGCCCTCAAGCGCTGGGTGCCCGAGCGCATCCACGTGCCTGGCGCTACACCGGCGTACTCGAACTACGCCACCGCGCTGGCCGGTTACATCGTCGAGCGGGTATCGGGTCAGTCGTTCGATGATTACATCGACAGCCACATCTTCAAGCCGCTCGGCATGAACCATTCCAGCTTCCGGCAGCCGCTGCCGGCAGCCTTGCTGGCCAACATGTCCAAGGGGTATTCCAAGGCGTCCGATGGCGAGGCCAAGGGGTACGAATTCATCAGCCTGGCACCCGCCGGCAGCCTGGCTGCGACCGGTACCGACATGGCGCGTTTCATGATTGCCCACCTGCAGGACGGTGTTTATGGCAATGCGCGCATCCTGGACGAGGCCACTGCGCGGCAGATGCACAGCACCGGGCAGGCCTCGGTCGGTCCGCTGAACCGGATGATGCTGGGCTTCTACGAAACCTCGGTGAACGGGCACCGAGCGATCTCGCACGGTGGCGACACGCAGTGGTTCCACAGTGATCTGCAGTTGTTCCTGGATGATGGCATCGGCGTGTTCGTGTCGATGAACAGCAGTGGCCGTGACGGAGCCACCGGCCATGTCCGCTACGCGCTCTCGCGCGGCTTCGCTGACCGTTACCTGCCGGGCACGCCGGCAACGGCTGCGGGTGTGTCGAAGGAGGTGGCCAGCCAGCACGCCGCGCAGATCGCCGGCACCTACACCAGCAGCCGCCGCCCGGACAGCAACTTCGTTTCGCTGGCCAACCTGCTCGGCCCGGTCAAGGTGGTCGCCAACGAAGACGGCACCATCAGCGTGACGGCTGCATTGAGTCCGGCGGGCGCGCCCAAGAAGTGGCGCGAGGTGGCGCCGTACCTGTGGCAGGACACTTCCAGCACCGACCGCCTGGCCGCCGATGTGGTGGACGGCAGGGTCACCCGCTTCAGCATGGAACCGTACGCGCCCATCATGGTGTTCGAGCGCCTGTCGAGCTGGCGCGCGCTGTCGATGCCGTTGCTGGTGGCCAGCCTGGTGGTGGTGCTGCTGACGGTGCTCGCCTGGCCGGTTTCCGCGCTGGTGCGCCGGCATTATCGCGCTCCCTACCTGCTGACCGGCGTGGATGCGCGCGCGCATCGCCTGGCGCGGATCGGTGCACTGTTGTCGCTGCTGGCGATGGGGGCGGCGCTGGGTCTGGTGGTCAGCATGCTCGGCAAGCTGGAGATGACCAGTCCGGATAGTGATGGCCTCATCATCGCGATGCGGCTGTTCGCTACGGTCGCCTTGCCGTTGGGCGCCATCCTCGCCACATGGAATGCATGGCATGTGCTGCGCGCTCGCCGCAGGTGGGTGGCGAAGCTGTGGGCGGTGCTGCTGGCGCTGGCCTGCCTGTTCCTGCTCTGGGTCGGTTTCGCCCATCACATCATCGGGTTCGGCGCGCACTACTGATCTGCCATCACCGGCGGCAGCCGCCTGCCGCCGGTCCACGCTCATCCATTGCCATGCGCGAGGCCCTCGTGTCCCTTCGACTGGAACTGCACAACGAACCGTTGCCGATGTCGGCGCCTTTCCGCATTGCCGGCCATGTCTTCAAGGCCATGCCGGCTACCGTGGTGACACTGCACGATGGCCCCCATACCGGGCGCGGCGAGGCAGCGGGGGTGTACTACAACGACGACCATCCGGAGACGATGATCGCCACCCTGGAGCAGCTGCGTACACGCATCGAAGCCGGCCTGGACCGGGAAACGCTGCGCACGTTGCTGCCCGCCGGTGGCGCGCGCAATGCGCTGGACTGTGCGCTGTGGGAGCTGGAGGCACAGCGCGCGGGCCTACCGGTCTGGCAGCTGGCCGGGCTGGACGGTGTGCGTCCGCTGCTGACCACCTTCACCGTTGGCGCGGACACGCCGGAAGTCATGGCCGAGCACGCCGCCGGGTATGGGCAGGTACGCGCGCTGAAGCTGAAACTGACCGGCGATGCGGTACTGGATGCCGCACGCGTGCGCGCGGTGAGGGCGCGATGTCCCTTGCCGTGGATAGGTGTGGATGCGAACCAGGGCTACGATGCGGCATCGTTGCCGGCACTCCTTCCGGCTCTGCTTGAGGCACGGGTGTCGTTGCTGGAACAACCGTGCCGGCGTGCACACGAAGAGGATCTGGATGGCATCGAGCGGCCGTTGCCGTTCGCCGCCGATGAAAGCATTCTTGATCTTGCCGAGCTGGAAGCGCGTCATCACCGCTTCGATGTCATCAACATCAAGCTGGACAAGTGCGGTGGCCTGACCGAAGGCCTGATGATGGCGCGGCGCGCGCGCGAACTCGGCAAGCAGGTGATGGTGGGCAACATGTGCGGCACCAGTCTCGCCGCGGCCCCGGCATTCGTGCTGGGGCAGTTCTGCGATATCGTCGATCTGGATGGACCCACGTTCCTGGTCGAGGATCGGGCCCCTTCGGTGCATTACGAGGACGGCTTCATCCAGTGCGGTGACGAGGTGTGGGGGCCGCAGGCCCGCGCATGAGCACCACGGCCGATATCCATGAAAAGACCTGGTTCGGCCAGCCGCGCGGCCTGACGATCCTGTTCCTGACCAATATGTGGGAGCTGTTTTCCTACTACGGCATGCGCACGCTGCTGGTCTATTACATGACCAAGCATCTGCTGTTCGCGCAGGAGAAGGCATCGTTCGTATACGGCACATACACCGCCATGGCGTACTTCACGCCGATCGTGGGCGGAGTGATCGCTGACCGTTACCTCGGAAAGCGCAACGCGGTGATCTTGGGCGGCAGCATCATGGCGCTGGGCCATTTCCTCATGGCCTTCGAATCGATGTTCTATCCCGCACTGGCCACCATCGCGCTGGGCAACGGCCTGTTCCTGCCCAGCCTGCCCAGCCAGATCAACGACCTGTATGCCGCCGACGATCCGCGCCGCGGCCGCGCGTACAACGTGTATTACGTCGGCCTGAACCTCGGCGGCCTCATGGCGCCGCTGGTGTGCGGCACGCTGGGCGAACTGTATGGTTGGCACTACGGTTTCGGTGCGGCAGGCATCGGCATGTTCCTCGGCCTGATCATCTACGTCTGCGGAGGCCGCTACCTGCCGCCGGAGCCGCCGCGTATCCGTATGCCCGTGGCCGCAGGGCCGGCAGCGCGCAGCGATCCGCGGATAGGGTGGCTGCTGCTCGGTGTGGGCCTGGCGGCGACGATCTTCCGCGGCGCATACGAACAGATCGGCAACACGCTGCCGCTGTGGATCGATGGCAGTGTCGACCGCGTGCTGGGTGGCGTCGCCGTGCCGATGACCTGGTTCCAGTCGCTCAATCCGTTGCTGGTCATCGCGATGACGCCGCTGCTGCTGGCGTACTGGCGCCGACGCGCCGACCAGGGGCGGGAGTCCTCACCGGCCATGCGCATGGCCGCCGGGGCGCTCATCGTCGCCATGGCCTACGTGTTGCTGGCACTGGTCACGGCCAGTGCGGGGGACGCCGGCGTCAGTGCGCTCTGGCTGGTGGCGTTCTTCGTGATCCTGACCTTCGGCGAGCTGTACATCCTGCCGACCGGCCTGGGATTGTTCGCGAAGCTGGCACCCACACGGCTGGGCGCCACCACGGTGGCGTCGTGGTTCCTGGCGGTGTTCAGCGGCAGCCTGCTGGCCGGTGGAGTCGGCACGCTGTGGTCGAAGACCAGCCACGCCGGTTTCTTCCTGCTGCTTGCTGCCTTGGCACTCATCGCCGCGCTGGTGCTGTGGCGTCTGGACCGGCCGATACGTTCCTTGTCATCCCCTTGATGGAGGTAGCACCATGCCGCGATTCACGCCGACCCTGCTCGCTCTTGCGCTGGCCGCCTGCGCCCAGGCACATGCGTCCGATGCACCGCCGCACCATGACCTGGTGATCCGCAACGGCGTGGTCTACGACGGCAGTGGCGGTGCATCGCAACGGCTGGATGTGGTTGTGCAGGGTGACCGCATTGTTGAACTGCTGCCGCCGGGGAGCCCGGTGAGCGCGCGGCAGGAGATCGACGCGCACGGCAAGGCCGTGGCGCCGGGCTTCATCAACGTGCTCAGCTGGGCCACCGAATCGTTGATCGCCGATGGTCGCGGCGTCAGCGACACCAGGCAGGGCGTGACCCTGGAGATCTTCGGCGAGGGCTGGACGATGGGCCCGGTCACCCCGCGCATGAAGGCCGATGCGCTCAAGCAGCAGGCCGACATCCGCTATGAGATGCCCTGGACGACCTTTGGCGGCTACCTGGAGCATCTGCAGCAGCGCGGCATCACGCCCAACGTCGCCTCCTTCATCGGCGCCACGACGGTGCGCATCCATGAACTGGGCGAGGACGATGTCAAACCGGACGCCGCGCAACTGGCAGGAATGCAGGAGCTGGTTCGCCAGGCGATGCGCGAAGGCGCGCTGGGCGTGGGCAGTTCGTTGATCTATCCACCGGCGACCTTCGCCTATACCACCGAGCTGGTGGCGCTGGCGAAGGCGGCAGCGGAATCCGGTGGCGGTTACATCTCACACATGCGCAGCGAGGCCGATCGCCTGCTGGAAGCCGTGGACGAGACGATCGCGATCGCGCGGGCCACCGGCCAGCGCGCCGAGATCTATCACCTCAAGGCCGCAGGCGAGAAGAACTGGCCGAAGATGCGCCAGGCCATCGACAGGATCGCCGCCGCGCGCGACGACGGGCTGCAGGTCAGCGCGGACATGTATGTGTATACCGCCGGTGGCACGGGTCTGACGGCCAGCCTGCCGCCGTGGGTGCAGGCCGGTGGCCACGATGCGATGATCCAGCGTCTGCGGGATCCTGCTGTCCGTGCCCGGGTGATCGCCGAGATGCGCGATCCGGACGTGGACTGGGAAAACCTGCGGCTGCTGGCCGGCTCCGACGAGCGGCTGCTGCTGATCGATTTCAAGAGCGAGGCGTTGAAGCCGCTGGCCGGGAAAACCCTGGCCGCCATCGCGCGTGAGCGTGGGACACCGGTTGAAGACACGGCGATCGATCTGATCATCGAAGATGACTACCGCATCGGCACGGCCTACTTCCTGATGAGCGAGGAGAACGTGGAGCTGGGGCTGAAACAACCTTGGGTCAGCCTGGGCTCGGATGCGGAATCCTCGGCCCCGGAAGGGGTTTTCCTGCAGTCCAGCACGCACCCGCGCGCGTACGGCAATGTTGCGCGGTTCCTGGGCCACTACGTGCGCGACCGCAAGCTGATGCCGCTGGAGGAGGGCATCCACCGACTCACCGGGCTGCCGGCCAGCAACTGGAAACTGAAGGACCGCGGCTGCCTGCGCGCTGGCTGTCATGCCGACATCGTCATCTTCGATCCAGCGACCATCGCCGACCACGCTACCTACGACAAGCCCCAGCAGTACGCCACCGGCGTCAGCGATGTGTTCGTCAATGGCGTGCAGGTGCTGCGCGCGGGAGAACACACCGGTGCCACGCCCGGGCGGGTGGTGCGCGGTCCGGGCTACGCCGACAGCGGCGACAGGCACGCGAAATAGTTTTCTGTATGTATTGACAATTCTCTGATTAGGATCATTATCCCTGATCAGGATATAGCTGCTGGCGGACGCCGCAGCCAGACGCACGCTGATTCACCGTCTCTGGGGGAGAACAGGCATGACGCAGTCGAAATCCGCACGTCCGTGGTACCGCCATCAGCTTCCGGTCGCGATCGCCGGCGCGCTGGCCTGTGCTGGCACACCGGCATACGCCCAGCAGCCGGTGGAATCTTCGGCACGCGCTGAAGCCATCGCACTGGATACCGTGGTGGTCACCGCCAACAAGCGCGAAGAGAATGTCCGCGAGGTTGGTGCCTCGATCTCGGTGATCGGCGAACGCCAGCTGGAGAACAGTGGTGCCGTCTCGCTGTCGGACTATGCAGCCTATATTCCCGGCATGCAGGTGCAGAACGATGGCAGCCCGGGATTGACGCGGGTTTCGCTGCGCGGCATTTCCGCGCTGTCTTCCGGTGCCACCGTGGCGACCTACATCGATGATGTGCCGGTGGGGTCCAGCGGCATCTACCAGGACGCCAGCGGGCTGATGCTGGATCTGCTGCCCTATGACATCAGCCGCGTCGAAGTGCTGCGCGGTCCGCAGGGAACGCTGTATGGCGCAGGTGCCATCGGTGGCCTGCTGAAGTATGTGACGCGTGCGCCGGACGTGGCCGGCGAGGAAACCCGTCTCGGCTTCGGCCTGCGTTCCGTGCAGGGCGGCGGGCAAGCCTGGAATGCCCGCTTCGGGGCGAGCCTGCCGCTGAAGGAAGACCGCCTTGGCCTGCGCATGAGCTTTGCGCGCAATGGCATCCCCGGCTTCACCGACAATGCGGTGGATGGTCGCAGGGACATCAACCGTGGCGACCAGATAGGCGCGCGTACCGCGCTGGCGTGGGATGGTGACGCCTTCGATCTCGGCCTTTCGGTACTGCACCAGCGCACCCGCAGCGATGACCGCGCCGGTGTGTCGCTGGATGCCGATACTCTGCGTCCGGTGGCGGGTGGGCAGAGCGACCTGGCCTGGCAGCCGCGGCCGTTCTCCAAGGACCTGACGCTGGTTTCCCTCACCATGGATTGGGACCTGGGCTGGGGCAACTTCGTATCGGCCACCGGCTGGTCGCAGACCGACACGCTGGACCAGATCGATTCCACCACGCAGTTCGGCGAGGTGGCCGACCTGCTGATTGGGCTGCCGGAACCCGGCAGTTCCTCCGTGCGCTACAACTTCAACCTGGACAAGGTCACCCAGGAGTTCCGCCTGCAGTCCAGCAGCGGTGGCCGCTTCGAGTGGATGCTCGGTGGCTTCTACACCCGGGAGCAGGCGCGCCAGGGGCAGCTGGCCTGGCTGGGGCAGCGCGATGGGTCACCGTTGCCGGCGCCCTACGATGAGATGTTCGGCACGCTGGCGATCATCGACCTGCCCAGCACCTACAAGGAGTACGCGGTGTTCGCCAACGGTTCCTGGCGCTTCAACGAGCGTTTCAAGCTCGACCTGGGCCTGCGCCAGGCACGCAACGATCAGTGGTTCAGCCAGAAGGTGCCGACCGGCATCCTCGCGCCGATCGGCGAATCGCCGGGCGAATCCAGCGAGGACGTCTTCACCTGGAGTCTCAGCCCGCAGTTCAAGCTTGCCGATGGCACCCTGCTGTATGCGCGCGTGGCCACCGGCTACCAGCCGGGTGGACCGAACGTGGCGCTGCCGGGGATTCCGCCGCAGGTGGATTCGTCGATGCTCGACAGCTACGAGATCGGTATCAAATCGCAGTTCCTGGACCGCCGCGTCACCCTGGACGTGTCCGCGTTCCGGATCGACTGGGATGACATCCAGGTGGCGACCTCGTTCAACGGTATCGGTGGCCTGGTCAACGGTGGTCAGGCCACCAGCCAGGGTGTGGAGCTGTCATCGCTGTTCAGTGTCACCGATGCATTGACGCTCGGCCTCAACGGCGCCTATACCGACGCGACCCTGAAGAACGATTTCTCCCCGACCGTGGTCCCGCAGGACGGCTTCGATGTGATTCTCTGGACCGGTCTGGCCAATGACCGCATGCCGTATTCGCCCAAGGTGTCGTGGACGGCGACCGCCGAGTACGCCTTCACCACGCCCGGCGGGCTGAGCGGGCAGGTCGGCGGCGGGCTGCGCTGGGTAGGCTCCCGGCTCAACGACACCACCGAACTGCAGCGCGTCACGGCGCCGGGCGAGCCGGATTCGCTGCTGGCGCCGGACGAGGTCACTGCACCGCTGCGGCTGGCAAGCTACCACTCGCTCGATCTGTATGCCGGCATCGGCCGCGGCAACTGGGAACTGCGCGCCTACATCAACAATGCCACCGGCGAGGATGCCTGGCTGACCATGGATCCGGTGGTTGGTGCGCTGTCGGGCGCCACCGCACGCGTTTCGGCCGTGCCCATCCAGCCCAGGACCTACGGGCTGGAACTCGACCTGCGCTTCTGACTGCCTGCATCCTCCACCGCCCTGGAGGCGGTGGCCGTATCCCCGCAATCCGAGCCCCACCATGCAGACCGCTCTTCCGGTGTCGCCCGACGCCGACGCGCTTCCACAACCGTACCTGCTGTTTCTCGGCGATATCGTCGAGCCGGGCTATGCAAAGACCGCCTTCGGGCTGCGCGACTGGGCGCCGGAACGTTGCCTGGGCGAGTTCGCCTGTGCCGCCGCGCGCGTCACTACCGGGTTGCCGGTGCTGACGCCGCTGCAGGCGCGCCAAGGCGGTGCGCGTGCGATGGTCGTCGGGGTCGCCAATCCCGGCGGCCATATACCGGAGGCGTGGATCGCACCGTTGCTGCAGGCACTGGAAGCGGGCCTGGACCTGATCGGCGGCATGCACATGCGCCTGTCGGAGATCGAACCGCTGCGCAACGCGGCGCGGGTGCTCGGGCGTCGCTTGATCGACGTGCGCGAACCGCCGGCCGGCATCCCGGTCGCCAGTGGTGCACCCCGCACCGGCAACCGCCTGCTCACCGTGGGTACCGATTGCGCGTTGGGCAAGAAGTACAGCGCGCTGGCCTTGGTGCGCGCGTTCCGCGCGCGTGGCATCGATGCCGACTTCCGCGCCACCGGCCAGACCGGCATCCTGATCGCCGGTGCAGGCATTCCGATGGACGCGATGGTGGCCGACTTCGCTGCAGGAGCCGCCGAGACGCTGTCTCCCGCGGCCGATGCGCGGCACTGGGATGTGATCGAAGGCCAGGGGTCGCTGTCGCATCCCGCGTATGCGGGGGTATCGCTGGCGTTGCTGCACGGCAGCCAGCCGGATGTCATCGTGGTCTGCCACGAACACGGTCGCGAGCGGATGCTCGGGCACGCCCACTATCCGCTGCCGTCCATAAAGGAAACCATCGATCTGGCGCTGAGGCTCGGCGCACGCACCAATCCCGCGATCCGCTGTGCCGGTGTCAGCCTCAATACCTCTCGGCTCGATGCCGGGGCCGCCGCGCGCGCCGCCGGGGCGCTGACCGACCAGCTTGGGCTTCCGGTGGCTGATCCGATGCGCGGCGGCGAGTCATTTGCCGCGCTGGTTGATGCCTGCCTGTCGGAGACAGGCTGAAGTGGTGGCTACCGTGCCGACGCGGTTCCAGCGCTGGTTCCTGCCAGGGCTCGCCTTCAAGGCCGCGGTGATCGGCGGCGGCTACGCTACCGGGCGTGAGCTGGCCGAGTATTTCATTCCCAGCGGACCGCAGGGCGGCATGCTCGCGATCCTGGTGGCGATGGTGTGCTGGAGCGTGGTCTGTGCATTGACCTTCAATCTGGCCTGGGCCACGCGCAGCTTCGACTACCGCAGCTTCTTCGGCATGCTGCTCGGCCCGTTCGCGTTCCTGTTCGAGCTGGCCTACCTGATGTTCATGGTGCTGATCCTGGCGGTGTTCGGCGCGGCGGCGGGCGAGATCTTCGCGGCGATGCTGCAGTGGCCGACGCTGGCCGGCACGCTGCTGCTGATGCTGGCGATCGGCGTCTTCGTTGCGTTCGGCAATGCGACTGTAGAGGGTTTGTTCAAGTGGGTGTCGGTGCTGTTGTATGGCACCTATGCGGTGTTCATGCTGCTGGTGCTCACCCGCTTCGGTGATGAGGCGCTGGCCACGCTGGCAACGCCGCAGCGGACGAATGGCTGGTTGCAGGGCGGGTTGACGTATGCCGGCTACAACATCGTCGGCGCGGTGATCGTGCTGCCGCTGGCCCGGCACTTCCTGGGCCGCCGTGATGCCGTCGTTGCCGGCCTGCTGTCCGGACCGCTGGCGATGTTGCCCGGGCTGTTCTTCTTCCTGTGCATGCTGGCGTGGTACCCGATGATCGGCGACGTGGCGTTGCCGTCGGATTTCATCCTGCGCCAGCTGCAGCTGCCGGTCTTCCATGTGCTGTTCCAGTTGATGATCTTCAGTGCATTGCTGGAAAGCGGCACCGCGGTGGTGCATGCCTGCAACGAACGCATCGCTCAGGCCTGGCGCGTGCGCAGGGGCATGGCACTGGGTAGCGTGTCGCGCTTTTCGATCGCTGCCGTGCTGCTGGTCGGCTCGATCTTCATCGCCGACCGTGTCGGCCTGGTGGCGCTGATCGCGCAGGGCTACCGCGCGCTGGCATGGATGTTCCTGGTCCTGTATGTCCTTCCCCTGCTGACGGTCGGTGCCTGGCGGCTGTATCGGCGCGCCGGGCGCAGGCCTGTACCGCAACCCACTTCCTGAGCGGAGAGCATCCATGATCCTCGTTCTTCCGGCCTGGCGGGCCATTGCGGTCTGCGCTGCCCTGTGCGTGGCCGCCATGGCCCACGCACAGGCACCGGCAGCATTCGACGCGCGTGTGGAACAGGCAATGCGCTCGCGCGACGTGCCGGGCATGGCGATTTCGATCGTCCAGGACGGCAGGATCGTGCACGCAGAGGGATACGGCGTACGCCGGCTGGGTGGAACCGAAGCGGTTGATGCGGACACCCTGTTTCCGACAGGCTCGACCGGCAAAGCGGTGACCGCGGCAGCGCTGGCGATCCTGGTCGATGATGGCAAGCTTGGCTGGGACGACAAGGTCATCGACCACCTGCCGGAATTCGGCATGCATGATGCCTGGGTCACGCGGGAGATGACCGTTGGCGATCTGCTGCTGCATAGGAGTGGCCTCGGACTGGGCGCCGGAGACCTGCTGTTCATCCCGCGCACCTCGCGCAGTCGTACCGACATCGTGCGGGCATTGCGCCGTATCAAGCCTGCCAGCAGTTTCCGTAGCGGGTATGCCTACGACAACATCCTTTACATCGTCGCCGGCGAGCTGGTGAGCCGCGTCAGTGGTCAGCCATGGGAAGAATTCGTGCGTGCGCGCATCTTCCAGCCACTGGGCATGGCGACGGCGGTCAGTGATGAGAAGGACCGTTTTGCCAACCCCAATCGTGTGCAGCCGCACGCGCGTCCTGATCCCCGGCTGCGGGGCCTGGGCGCGCAGCAGGTGCTGCCGGAGCGCGAAGGGCTGGGACAGGTGGGCGCCCCCGCCGGCGGCCTGTCGTGGAGCGCGAGGGACTTCGCGCGCTGGATGCAGCTGCAGCTTGCACGGGGTGCGCTGCCCGATGGCAAGGGTCGGATCTACAGCGAAGCATCGGCGCACGCGATGTGGTCGCCGCAGGTACCGATACCGATCCATCCGTACCCCGCTCCGATCAGCGACATCACCCCGCAGTTCTCGGCCTATGGTTATGGCTGGAACGTGCAGGACTACCGCGGAGTGAAGGTCATCCAGCACGGCGGCGCAGTGTTTGGCGTGCTGGCATTCGTGGTGCTGGTGCCGGAACGTGGCCTGGGGATCTCGTTGCAGATCAATTCCGAGGACATCGAGGTGATGCGCGGCCTGGGTTACGAACTGCTTGACCATTACCTGGGTTTTGAAGCGCGTGACTGGGTTGGGGCGTTCGCCACCTGGAACCGTGAACGGCTTGCCGGCGGTCTCGACGCATTGAAGAGCGCGGCGGACAAGACCGCCGCGGCGTCGAAACCTTCGCTGGCCACATCGGGCTACACCGGCCGCTATGCCGATGCGTGGTACGGTCCGGTGACCATCGCCGGGCAGGGGGAAACGCTGCGGCTCGATTTCATGCAGACGCCCGGCATGAAAGGCACATTGAAGCACTGGCAGTACGATACCTTCCGGGTGAACTGGGACGATGCCTCGATTGAACCGGCGTACCTGACGTTCGCGTTGAACGCCGAGGGACAGGTCGCGGATTTCACCATGAAGGCTGTTTCACCCGTGGCGGATTTCAGCTACGACTACCAGGATCTGCGCTTCAGGCCGATCGGCCGCCGGACGCAGGATCCATGAACGGCTGTTTTTCTGGTTCCTGAAGAGGGGTGTCCAGCCGGAATCTGCGGGCCAAGGCATCACATTCCCCATCACATGCGGGTGGCAACATGCGCGAAGTATCTGGATTTTCATCTTCACGGAGATCGCCATGGATTCGTTTGCCATCCGGGCCCGACCACGGGCCGCCATCCATCCCTTCCACGCTGCCGTACTCGGCGGAATCTTTCCCTTGTTCCTGGGCGCTCTGCTGACCGATTACGCCTACTGGACCACCTACGAGATCCAGTGGAGCAATTTCGCATCCTGGTTGCTGATCGGCGCCATGGTGGTGACCAGCATCGTGCTGGTCTGTGCCATCGTGACCTCGCTGCGCGGCTACAACCTGATCTATCTGGTGGTGCTGGCGCTGACGTGGGTCGTCGGGTTCTTCAACGCGCTTCACCATGCGCGTGATGCCTGGGCCATCATGCCCGGCGCGCTGGTGATGTCGGTGATCGTCACGCTGCTGGCGCTGGTGGCCACCGTGATGGGGTTCTGGGGCCTGCGCGTGGGAGGTGCACGATGAATCGCCTGACCATTACCGTGACGGTGTCTGCCCTGGCGCTGGCACTGGCCGCCTGCAACAAGGCGCCGGACATGAAGCAGTACGGCGCCGAGCCGGAGCTGCCCAAGCCCCATCGCACCCTGATGCCGGACATGACCATCGCCAAACCAGAAAACTGGGGCGATCAGGTGCCGACGGTGCCGCAGGGTTTCCGCATCTCCGCCATCGCCACCGACCTGGGCATTCCCAGGCAGACGCTGGTGCTGCCCAACGGTGACATCCTGGTGGCTGAAGGTCGCGGTGGCAGTGCCCCGAACCTGAAGCCCAAGGACGTGATCGCCGGCAAGATCAAGGCCAAGGGCAACACATCGGTCAAAAGCGGCAACCGCCTGACCCTGTTGCGCGATGCCGACGGCGATGGGGTGTACGAACTGAAGACCGTGTTCGCCGACAACCTCAACGCGCCCTACGGACTGGCGATGATCGGCAACACGCTTTACGTGGCCAACCAGGATGCGCTGGTGCGCTTCGATTACCAGGAAGGGCAGACGCGCGCCAGCGCGGCACCGGTGAAGGTTACCGACCTGCCTTCGGCGATCAACCACCATTGGACGAAATCGCTGGCCGCCAGTGCCGACGGCATGTATCTGTACGTAGGCATCGGCTCCAACAGCAACATCACCGAACGCGGCATGAGCGCGGAAGTGGACCGTGCCCAGATATGGCAGGTGGATGCCCGTACGGGTGCGCACAAGGTCTACGCCACCGGCATCCGCAATCCCACCGCGCTGGCCATCCAGCCGGGTACCGGTGCGTTGTGGGCGGTGGTCAACGAGCGTGATGAAATCGGCCCGAACCTGGTGCCTGATTACCTGACGTCGGTACGTGAAGGCGGGTTCTATGGCTGGCCCTACAGTTACTGGGGACAGAACGTCGACCACCGGGTGATGCCGCAGAATCCCGAGAAGGTCGCTTCGGCCATTGCACCGGATTACGCACTGGGATCCCACGTGGCCGCGCTGGGTGTTTCCTTCTCTGCCCCGACGCTGGGTGAGCAGTTCGGCGAAGGCGTGTTCGTCGGCGAACACGGCAGTTGGAACCGGAATCCGCCTGTGGGCTACAAGGTGGTGTTCGTGCCGTTCCGCAACGGTCGCCCCTCCGGCGAGCCGATCGATTTCGTGTCCGGGTTCCGCAGCGACGACGACAAGACCCGAGGCCGTCCGGTCGGCGTCACTGTCGATCCGCGTGGCGCGCTGATCGTGGCCGACGACCTGGCCAACACCGTCTGGCGGGTGACGCCGACGACGGCACCGGTACCGGCGGTGCCGCAGGCAGCGGCGGAACAACCGCCCGCGAACCCGTAATCACGAAGAGGAAGCCTGCATGGGCTTCCTCTTTCTCGATTGGCGAGCGCGGATCACGAGGCGCCGGGTTCGTGGAACGGGCATCCGTTGAAGCTGGAGCGATGCGCGCGCGAGGCGGCCATCACCACCTTGCGTGCGCGGTTCAGCGCACCCAGCGGGCGATGGGCATCCAGTGCATGCCATGGACTGAACGCCAGACGGTCTTCGACCGCCGGCGATTCAGCGTCATCCCACGCGATCTGGCGGGCGACATGCAGGTGCGCGACGGGAATGAAGGGGCTGGCTTCCTCCCGCCATTCCACTGATGCATCTTCGATCGGCATGCTCTCCTGATTCCTGCACAGCTGCACGCACAGAGCCCAGGTCAATGGTTCGCCGGTCTCCGCCAGAACCTCCTGGATGGCATCGCGCTGCGCTTCGGCTTCGTTGGCCAACGGGGCACCTTCCAACGCCAGCAGGGCAGGGGAAAGCGGGCGCAACGCGAACTTGGCCACATAGGCACCGTAGCGGAACGGAACCTGCGAAAAGAACGTTTCTCCCAGCGGGTGGACCTGCGGCTCCCCGCCCATGCCCTTGATCCTGCCGCTGCCCCCGCCCAGTGATTCAAGAAGGTTTTCACCCGCGCGCAGCGTCGCGGAGATCACCGCTTTGGTACGTGGCATGCGCTCTGTGGTGGCCGCCAGCAGCTTCGAGGCGCGCAGGAAACCTTTCGGCCCCGGACTGCTGAAGACCGGTCCGTTGACCATCAGGAAGTCCTGGGTGTGCTGCTCCTCGCTCTCGGCGACGCGTGGCCCGTCCACGCCGAGCACCTTGATGGCGATGGCACGTGGCGTGGAGACGGTATCCGGCAGCTGTTCGGCAGGTGGCGAAGAGAACCGCACCACTGCTTCGTAGTCGCCGGGTGTGGCGAACAGGCCCTGCGCCGGCTCAGGCGCGAGGCCCTCCAGCACCTGCACATGCGCCTTCAGCAGTGCCTGGCCTTTGGCATGCACGGCACGGTATGCGTGGCCTTCGGCTTCGGCCACCCTCCGCGCCATGCCGACGAAGACATCGCGCAGTTCGGTGATGGTTTCGGCTTCGCCGGGCTCGGGAGCTTCCATTGAGGCATGGAAGGGAACAGGTGGATCGGGCTGGCGCATGGCGGGCTCCGTCAACAGGGAGCTCCAGCATGCGTCGGGCCGGTTAGCCCACCGTACAGGGACAGTCAGCGCCTGTTTCACGCAGGCCCTGTCATCACAGGCGCCTGCGGAGGGACACTCAGCGTACCGGACGCAATGACGCCGATGAAATATGCCAGTGCTCTGCTTCGGCGGAGGCACCCACACCTTCCACCACCCGATGCAGCGTGTAGGTGCCGCGGAAGTGCTGACGCTTCCCGTTGTGCAGGGTGGCATGCACCTCGACCGGTACGGTGATCCAGCGCTGGCTCATGCCGGCATCGGCGTCCGTTGGCGTGCCTGTCGTCACCCGCGAATGCGCGGTGGCGGCAAACCCTTTCCGGAAGGCCGTGTAGCTTTTGCCGCTGGCCTGTCCCTGGTGGTCCCAGTGCTGGTAGGCGGCTTGATAATCCTTGCGGTCGATCGCGGCGTAGTAGGACTGCACCACGCCGCGTGGATCCTGCTCTGCAACCGCAGCATGCGCCGGCAGTGCCAGGGCAGTGGCCGCGACGAACGACCATGCCACTACGTTCTTTATCTTCTTCATTCGCCCATCTCCACGTCGTCTGCGTTCTCGCACTTCCGCTGCAACGCACACAGCCGGTCCAGCAGTGCCAGGGTCACGCCATTGCTCCATCCGAATCCATCCTGCAGGGGATATTCACCGCCGCCTCCGCCGCCGGCCGAGCCATCCACCACGTACTTTTCCACCAGCTTCCGCTGGTTGTCGTACACCGACTGAACGGTGTGCAGGAAACGTGTCCCCAGCGTGCGTGCAAGCCGTTGCTGGCCATATCGCTGCAGGCCATCCACGGCCACCCACTGCAACGGCGCCCAGCCGTTCGGTGCGTCCCATTGCTGTCCCGTGGTCATGGTGGTGGTCAACAGGCCGCCCTGGCGCAGCAGGTGTGCTTCGGTCGCCTTTGCGGTACGTCGTGCCTGGCGGCGGGTCGCCACGTCCAGCCATAGTGGAAACAGCGCAGCCGCGGTCAGGGCGGGGCGGGTGTGTCCGGTGCGCAGATCGCGGTCCACGTACCAGCCCTGCTGTTCGTCCCACAGCAGGCGGTTGATGGCCTGCCGGCGCGCATCCGCCTGGCGTGCGAAATCCCGTCGTGCAGCGGCATCGCCCAGCGCATCGCTGGCCCGTGCCAGGGTTTTTTCCAGATGGAACAGCAGGCTGTTCAGGTCCACCGGGATGATTTCCGTGGTGTGGATGCTGGCCAGTGTTCCTGCGTCGGCCAGCCAGCGCGAGCTGAAATCCCACCCGGATTCCGCGCCCGCGCGCAGGTCGCGATACACCTGCGATGGCGCACGGTCGCGCGCCTGCGCGGCCGTCGCCAGGTCATCCGTCCACGATTCGGTACGCGGTACCGCGCGCGCGTCCCAGTAGCGGTTGAGCACGCTGCCATCTGCCAGCCGCACCACGCGTGCCTCGGCGGCACCAGGTGCCAGGGTTTCCGCGCCACGCATCCAGAATGCATGCTCGGCGCGCAGCTGTGGCAGATAACGCCGGTAGGCATCATCGCCTTCATGGGTAGCCAGCAGGTCCACCATCAGGCTGAAGAACGGCGGCTGCGAGCGGCTGAGGTAATACGTGCGGTTGCCGTTGGGAACATGGCCATGGGTGTCTATCTGCCAGGCGAAGTTGTCCACCATGTCCCGCACCTGTTGCCATCGGTTGCTCGACGCCAGCCCCAGCAGGGTGAAATAGCTGTCCCAGTAATACACTTCGCGGAAACGGCCCCCGGGCACCACATAGGGCTTTGGCAGTGGAAGCAGCGAGCCGTCCGGCGGCACCTGCTTGGTCTGGCGCGTCAGCACCGGCCACAGCGCTTCGATATGCGCGCGCAGGCTCTGGCCTGCGGCAGGTACATAGGCCGGCACGTCGCCGGGGAGATCGAAATTGTCGGCGACGAAGGCTTCCAGGTTGAAGCCGGCCAGCGACTGCTGCTGCCGCCAGGCATCCAGCAGCGGCTGAGGCTCGCGGCGTGGCACTGCATCGGCGAAGGTCTTCTGGTCCGCGAACAGGTGCGCGCCCTGCACCTGCTGGAACAAGGGCTGCAACTGCTCTTCGGGCGGCAAGGGCTCGGCCGCGGTTGCGATGCCGCCACACAGCGACAGCACCAGCAGCAGACCGGTGGAACGGATCCATGCGCGCATGGGCGTGTCTTCGATGATGGACGTGCGGCCTACTGTAGTGTGCCGCATGTCAACGCGCGGTCCCGGTGAAATGGAAAACCATGGCGCGTTGAAGCGTGCGGGTTCAGCGCTGCCGGGTGCCCGAACGCTTCTGCATGATACGTACCAGCCACCAGACCAGCAGTCCAAGGACAAGCGGGCTGGCAAGGAAAACCAGCAGGATCAACCAGTGCCAGATGCTGAAATCACCCATGTTTCCGTCCTTGAATGAAGTTTGTCGATGGTAGCATCGGTGGGAGGGATGCCCGGCGTAGCCTGCCGGCAGGCATGGACATCGCTGCACTGGTCGCATGCGGGTAAACGTCCTGTCACCGCTGGCTAACCTCATTCCTGCGATCTTGCCAAGCCTCTTTCCCACAAGGAAGCAGGCATGAACTTTGAATCGAAGACCGTGATTGTCACCGGCGCAGGTTCCGGGATAGGTGAGGCTGCCGCACGCGCGTTTTCCAGGGCCGGCGCCAACGTCGTACTGGCCGACCAGGACCACTCGGAACTGGCGGATCTGGCGGGCGAACTGCCGAAGGAGCGCACGCTGGTACAGGAGGTCGATGTCAGCGATGGCGACCAGGTGCAGGCACTGGTGGATGCGACGGTCAAACGTTTCGGCGGCCTGGATGTGATCTACAACAACGCCGGCATCCTGGTGAAAGGCCCGCTGGAAAAGACCTCGCTGGAAGACTGGAACAGGATCATCGCGGTCAACCTGACCGGCGTGTTCCATGGCTGTCGCGCGGCCTTGCCGGAACTGCGCAAGCGCAAGGGCTGCATCATCAATACCGCATCGGTTTCGGGCCTGGCGGCCGACCTCGAAATGCCGGCCTACAACGCGGTGAAAGGTGCGGTCGCCAATCTTACCCGCGCACTGGCGATCGACAACGGTCGGCATGGCGTACGCGTCAACGCGGTCTGTCCGACCTTCACCCGTACCGGCATGACGGCGGAAATGGAGGAGGACAAGGCGACCGTGAAGACCTTCCTCGACCGTATTCCGATGGGGCGGCTGGGCGAGCCGGAAGACATCGCCAGGGCGGTGCTGTTCCTGGCCAGCGATCAGGCCGGTTTCATCACCGGGGTAAACCTGCCGGTGGATGGTGGCGTCACTGCGTCGAACGGACAGCCGTTGTTCGAGGGCGCGTAGGCAGCTACCTGAACCGTCGGGCTGTCGCTTTTCTGAAAGCGCGGGTGTACAAATGTACACCATGGATTCCATCGACCTCCCCCCTCAACGTGCTGCCGTGCTGGCGTGGCTGCGCCAGGCACTTGCTTCAGGACAGTCGCCCAGCTTGGCCGACATCGCCCATGCCTTCGGTTTTGCCTCGCGCAATGCCGCGCAGAAACATGTGCAGGCATTGCTGGATGCGGGGTTGCTGGAACAGGCCGCGGGCCGCAAGCGCGGCCTGCGGTTGCCGGGCGGCACGGCAGAACTGTTGCCGCTGGCGGTGCTGGGACGGGTGGCGGCCGGCCAGCCCATCGGTGCGGATATCGGTCTGGACCAGCAGTTGTGGCTCGATCGCCGGATGTTTTCGCCGCGGCCGGATTACCTGCTGAAAGTGCAGGGCGATTCGATGATCGACGACGGCATCCTCGACGGTGATCTGGTCGGCGTGCACCGCACATCCAGCGCGCGCGACGGGCAGACGGTGGTGGCGCGCATCGATGGCGAACTGACCATCAAGCGCTTGCAGCAGGCTGCCGGCAGCCTGCGCCTGCTGCCACGCAATCCGGCGCATGCCCCCATCGAGATCGCTCCCGGGCAGGATTTCGCCGTGGAAGGCGTGTACTGCGGTCTGGTGCGGCAGGGCTGAAATGAACGTCGCGCCGGACCTGCAGCAGCTGTTGGCCAGCCAGACCCTGTGGCATGCCGGACGTGGCAGCGCGCTGGGCGTGGCCGGCGAGCCCACCGGGCATGCCGCACTGGATGCGCTGCTGCCGCAGGGCGGCTGGCCGCGTCGTGCGCTGACCGAACTGCTTCTGCCGGCGGATGGAATGGGCGAACTGCAGTTGCTGCTGCCCACCCTGGCGCGCCTCAGCCGCTCCGGTGCCGCCGTGGCGGTGATCGCGCCGCCCTATCTTCCCTATGCGCCGGCCTGGCAGGCGGCAGGCGTGGCATTGGAGCAGCTGCAGCTCATCGATGCCTCGCCGCGCGATGCATTGTGGGCCTTCGAACAGTGCCTGCGCAGTGGTGCCTGCGCGGCCGTGCTGGGCTGGCCCCGGCAGGCCGATGCCCAGGCATTGCGCCGCCTGCAGGTGGCCGCCGACAGCGGGCATTGCCTGGGCTTCGCCATGCGCGAGCGGCGCCACGCCGGCAACCCTTCGCCTGCCGCGCTGCGCCTGGAGGCCGTACGGCAGGGCGATTCCACCCAGTGGCAGGTGCGTAAATGCCGCGGTGGTCCAGCGCCGGCGCAGGTCTTCGCGATGAGGGCCGGGTGAGGCACGCCGATGCTCTGGGCCTGTGTCGTACTGCCGCAGCTGGCGCTGGATGCCGTCCTTCGCCGTCATCCTGATCCGGACACGCCGCTGGCGCTGGTCGGTGGCCCGGCGCAGCTGCGCACCCTGCATGCGGTGAATGCGGCGGCCGCTGCTGCCGGGTTGCAGGCGGGCATGCGCCTGACCGCGGCGCTGGCCCTGCTGCCGGATTTCCAGAAGGTGGAACACGATGCGCAGGCCGAGCCGCGCTGGCAGCGTTTCCTGGCCGGCTGGGCCTACCGCCACAGTTCGCTGGTCAGCGCACAGTGGCCGCGGTGCATCCTGCTGGAAGTGCGCGCCAGCTTCCGCCTGCTGGGGCCATGGCCGGTACTGCAGGCGCGTCTGCGCGAAGAACTGCAGTCGCTGGGTTTCCAGCATCGCATCGCACTGGCGCCCACGCCGCGTGCGGCGATGGTGCTGGCAGGGCTGCGCGATGGCCTGGCGGTGGATGAACTGCCGGCCCTGCATGCCCTGCTGGACCGCGTACCGGTGCGCCGTGCCCGGCTGCCGGACGACACCGGGCAGCGGCTGCGGCAGATGGGCATCGCCGACCTGCGCGCGCTGCGCGCGCTGCCGCGTGACGGCCTGCGCCGACGCTTCGGCCTGCCCCTGCTGGAACACCTGGACTGTCTGTATGGCCATGCGGATGAGCCACTGGCCTGGTACGCGCCGCCGGATCACTTCGATTCCCGGGTGGAGCTGGGGTACGAAGTGGAGAACCACATGGCGCTGCTGTTCCCGCTGCGCCGGCTCATCGGCGATCTGTGCACCTGCCTGAGCATCCGCGATGGCGGCGTGCAGCGCTTCGTACTGCGGCTGGAACATGAGCAGGGTCATACCGATGTCGACGTAGGGCTGCTGGCCGCCGAACGCGATGCTGCATTGCTGTTCGAACTCACGCGCAACCGTCTGGAGCGCACCAGCATCGCCCACCCGGTGGTGGCCGTGCGTCTGCTGGCCCGTGAACTGCCGGCCTTCGTGCCTGCCAGCCGTGATCTGTTCGATATGCGCAACCAGCAGCAGCTGCCATGGCCGCAACTGCGCGAGCGGTTGCGCGCGCGCCTGGGCGATGCATCGGTCTATCGTGTGGCCCCGGCGGGCGATCCACGCCCGGAGCGTGCCTGGCAGCGTGTGGAAGGCGATGGCATGGCGATTCCCGGTGGGCCCCGGCGTCCGCCGCGCCCGGCCTGGCTGCTGCCCGCGCCCGTTCCCCTGCGTGATCCACGCGCACGTATCGTGTCCGGGCCGGAGCGCCTGGAAAGCGGCTGGTGGGATGGCCAGGAAGCACGTCGCGATTATTACGTGCTGGAAACCAGCCATGGGCAGCATGCCTGGGCGTTCGCGGCGCCGGGCCGGCAGGACGACTGGATGCTGCATGGATGGTTCGCATGAGCCGCGAAGAATCGCGCATCGAGTCGCCCGCTGGACGCATGCCACGCGCCTGGGAAACCGCGCAGCGGTTGGCCGCCGCCAACGATGACGTAGCCGGTGAACAGGATCTGCCCGCCTATGCCGAGCTGCATTGCCTGTCCGATTTTTCATTCCTGCGCGGCGCCGCCAGCGCCGAGGCGCTGTTCGCGCGTGCGCAGCACTGTGGTTATGAAGCGCTGGCGATCACCGATGAGTGTTCGCTGGCCGGCATCGTGCGTGCGCTGGAAGCCTCTCGCGCGACCGGTCTGGCGTTGATCGTCGGCAGCGAGTTCACGCTGGAATGCGGCCTGAAACTGGTGCTGCTGGTGGAAACCCATGCCGGTTACGTGCACCTGTGCGAACTGATCACCATCGGCCGCCGTGCTGCGGAGAAGGGCCGGTACCGGCTGTCGCGACAGGACGTGGAGCGCGTGCTGGGCCCTGTTGATGGGCAGGCGTCGGGCCTGTTCGCACTGTGGGTGCCCGGCCCACAGCCGGACGCTGCGCAGGCGCACTGGATGCAGCAGGTGTTCCCGCGACGCGCATGGCTGGCGGTGCACCTGCACCGGGAACAGGACGATGCCGCCTGGCTGGCGCAGCTGCTGGAACTGTCCAGGCAGCTGGGTATGGATGCACTGGCCTGTGGCGATGTGCACATGGATGTGCGCCGCCGCCGCATCCTGCAGGACACCATGACCGCCATCCGCCATGGCCTGCCCCTTGCCGAATGCGGGGCGCACCTGTTCCGCAATGGCGAGCGCCACCTGCGCACGCGTCGCGCGCTGGGCAACATCCATCCGCCCGCGCTGCTGCAGAACGCGGTGCAGCTGGCGCGGCGCTGTCATTTCCGCATGGAACAGGTGCAGTACCACTACCCGGCCGAACTGGTGCCTGCCGGCCATACGCCCAGCAGCTGGTTGCGCGAACTTACCCTGCGCGGCATGCGCGAACGCTGGCCTGAAGGAACGCCCGAAGGCATCGCCGGGCAGATAGACGCAGAACTGGCACTGATCGCCAAACTGGGATACGAGGCCTTCTTCCTTACCGTCGAAGACATTGTGCGTTTCGCGAAATCGCGCGACATCCTCTGCCAGGGACGTGGCTCTTCGGCCAATTCGGCGGTGTGCTTCGCGCTGGGCATCACCGTGGTCAACCCGGCGGAAAGCCGTCTGCTGCTGGCGCGTTTTCTTTCCGAACAGCGCAACGAGCCGCCGGATATCGACGTGGATTTCGAGCACGAGCGCCGCGAGGAAGTGCTGCAGTATGTCTATGGGAAATATGGCCGCGAACGTGCGGCGTTGGCCGCTACCGTAATCCGTTACCGCGGCAAGAGCGCGGTGCGCGATGTGGCCAGGGCTTTCGGCTTGCCGGCCGACCAGATCGCACTGCTGGCCGAGTGCTTCAGCTGGGGCAACGGAGAAACGCCGATGCAGCAGCGGCTGGCCGAGGCAGGCTTCGATGCCGACAGCCCGCTGATGCGGCAGGTGATGATGGTGACCGAACAGCTGCGTGATCATCCGCGGCACCTGTCCCAGCATGTTGGCGGTTTCGTCATCAACGACGCCCCGCTCAGCACCATCGTGCCGGTGGAGAACGCCGCGATGGCCGACCGCACCATCATCCAGTGGGACAAGGACGATCTGGAAACCATGCGGATGCTCAAGGTCGACTGCCTGGCGCTGGGCATGCTGACCTGCATCCGCAAGGCGATCGACCTGGTGGAGCGGCATCGCGGTCATCGCATCGATATCGCGCGCTTGCCAACCGACGACAGGGATACGTTCGCGATGATCCAGCTCGCCGATACGGTGGGCGTGTTCCAGATTGAATCGCGTGCACAGATGACCATGCTGCCGCGGCTGAAGCCGCAGAAATTCTACGATCTGGTGATCCAGGTGGCGATCGTGCGGCCCGGGCCCATCCAGGGCGGCATGGTGCATCCTTTTCTGCGCCGCCGGCAGGGGCATGAGCCGGTCACCTATCCCTCCGAAGGCATCGAGAAGATTCTTGGAGATACGCTGGGCATCCCGCTGTTCCAGGAACAGGTGATGGAACTGGTGATGCATGCCGGTTACGAAGCAGATGAAGCCGACCAGTTACGGCGCTCGATGGCGGCCTGGCGCAGCGGTGGGGATATGAATCCGCATCGCGAGCGCATCCGCATGCTGATGGAAAGAAAGAATTATGCCCCGGAGTTCATCGAACAGATCTTCGAACAGATCAAAGGCTTCGGTGCCTACGGCTTCCCGCAGAGCCATGCGGCATCATTCGCCAAGCTGGTCTATATCAGCTGCTATCTGAAGCGACATGAGCCGGCTGCATTCGCCTGTGCGCTGCTCAACGCGCAGCCGATGGGTTTCTATTCGGCCAGCCAGATCGTGCAGGACGCGCGACGTGGCAGCCGCGAGCGCGCAGGCGTGGAGGTGCTGCCGGTGGATGTGTGCATCAGCGACTGGGACAACACGCTCGAAGGCGGAAATGCTGCCCGTCAGCCGGCCATCCGGCTGGGGTTGCGGCAACTGGCTGGCTGCAGTGAGACGGCCGCGCGCGCGATCATGGCCGCGCGCGCGCAGCGCCCCTTCAGCGATGTCGCCGACCTGTGTCGACGCGCGCGGCTGGATGGCAAGGTCCGGCAGGTGCTGGCCGATGGTGGAGCGCTGTCGGCGCTGGCGGGCAACCGCAATGCCGCACGCTGGGCGGTGGCCGGTATCGAGCAGGCGGTTCCGCTGCTGGAGGGCAGCCCGGTCGAGGACACCGTCGCCCTGCCAGCGCCTGGTACAGCCGAGGAAATGCTGTCTGATTACCGCATGAGTGGCCTCACCCTGGGCCCCCACCCCTTGGCGTTGCTGCGGCCACAGCTGCAGCGCGAACGCGCGCTGGATTCGCGGCAGTTGCGTGGATTGGCGCATGGGCGGGGGGCGCACACCATCGGCCTGGTCACCCAGCGGCAGAAGCCGGGGACTGCCCATGGCACCATCTTCGTCACCCTGGAAGACGAATACGGCATGGTCAACGTAGTGGTCTGGCCGCATCTTGCGCTGCGTCGGCGCAAGGCCCTGCTGGGTTCCCGGCTGCTGGGGGTGCGCGGGCGCTGGGAATGCGTGGATGGCGTACAGCACCTGATTGCCGGCGACCTGCGTGATTACAGCCACCTGCTGCAGGGCCTGAGCGCGCCCTCGCGCGATTTCCGCTAGCTGCCGCACTCCTGGCGGCCCGGCCATCCGGCAATCCCGGGGCTGACGAGCGCTGGTTGTGGTGGGTGACGACCGTTGGGCGTCACCACATGCCCCTTCAGGCATGGCACACCACCACCGGTCGCATCCCGCCGCGCGCGCGACACGGTTTTACGGTAGGGTGCGCAGTCTCCCGCCAAGGGGAGCCGCTGGTTCGGGGCTGGGAGGATCGTCAACGGAGGCTGCATGAGCAAGTCCGCTTCATTGGAAAACACACCCGGCCCGGTGGTGCTGCCCACCCCGGAAGTGCAACAGGCGCAGCAGCTGCTTGCCCGCCAGCAACTGCTGGTGGCGATGGACCGCGCCCGTCATGCCGCCAGCGGCAGCCCGGCCGCACATGAGCTGGTCCCGCAGGAATAAACCTTCCGGTTCGTGGTCTCCCGCTGCCTGCGCAATGTCGTGGCTGGGCGGGTTTCCTGTAGTGCGCGCCTCGGTCAACGTATGCTGAATGGGGGGCAGCGACGTGGGCTGCTTTCGCACCCGACTTACATGATGCGTCCTAGACTGGGGTGCATTTTTGAATCCACCGGGTGAGCGTACGTGCGTTCCTGCAATGAAATACACCGGAAACCGACCGCCTTGGATGGCGTGCAAGGGGCGGTGACACGGATGATGACGATGGCTGCCGGCCCATGCACGACGCGGACGTGGGCAGCCTCTTCCGTGGATTCGAGGTAACCGCATGAGCCAGACCACTGCCGACGCCAGGCTCGACGCAGGCCTGGCGACGTTGCCGGGTGGCTCCCCGCTGGAGATGCCGGAACAGCAGTTGCACCGGGGCGCCTTGGAGGTGCGGAGCCACCGTACATCGCCGCGCATGATCGGACTGCGCCGGGCCTATCTGTTCGGCGGCACTGCATTGATGACCTGCATGGCCACGGTGATGATGTGGCGGGTGCTTTCGCCCAATGGCGTCAGCGTGCTGGAGGCCTGCCTGCTGGTGCTGTTCGTGGGCCTGTTCGGCTGGATCGCGCTGGCCTTCGCCAGTGCGGTAGCCGGCTTCCTGACCGCCGTGTTCGACCGTGGCTACCGCCTGGGCATCGACCCCGACCAGCCGCTTCCGCAGTTGCACACCCGCACTGCGTTGCTGATGCCGACCTACAACGAAGATCCGCGGCGGCTGCTGGCCGGTCTGCAGGCCATCCATGAATCGGTCGAGGCAACCGGACAGATCGACAACTTCGATTTCTTCGTGCTCAGCGACACCCAGCGCGACGATATCGGCCACGCCGAGGAACAGGCGTTCGCCGAACTGCGTGCCGCATTGGGCCCCGATGCGCGGCTGTTCTATCGTCGCCGGGCCGACAACAGCGGGCGCAAGGCCGGCAACATCGCCGACTGGGTGCGGCGTTTCGGCGGTGGTTATCCGCAGATGCTGATCCTGGACGCGGACAGCCTGATGACCGGCGACACCATCGTGCGTCTGGCCGCAGGCATGGAAAACAACCCGGATGTCGGCCTGATCCAGACCCTGCCGGTGGTGGTCGGCGGGCGCACCCTGTTCTCGCGCATGCAGCAGTTCGGCGGCCGGGTCTATGGCCCGGTGATCGCCCGCGGCGTGTCCTGGTGGCACGGCGCGGAAAGCAATTATTGGGGTCACAACGCGATCATCCGCACCATCGCTTTCGCCGATCACGCCGGGCTGCCGGCGCTGCCCGGCCGCGAGCCTTTCGGTGGCCATGTGCTGAGCCACGATTTCGTCGAGGCGGCGCTGATGCGGCGTGGCGGCTGGGCCGCGCACATGGTGCCGTACCTGAAGGGCAGCTACGAGGAAGGTCCGCCGACGCTGACCGACATGATGGTGCGCGACCGCCGCTGGTGCCAGGGCAACCTGCAGCACGGCAAGATCGTCGGCAGCAAGGGCCTGCACTGGATAAGCCGGGTGCACATGCTGATCGGCATCGGGCACTACTTCACCGCACCGATGTGGGCGATGCTGATGCTGATAGGCATTGCCATTCCACTGTTCCAGGAGGGCATAGACCTCAACGGTGTGCTGCATCTGTCGCCCAGCGTGTACTGGCGCACCCAGGATGAAATCCAGGTGGTGCGGCTGTTCGCCATCACCATGGCGGTGCTGCTGACGCCGAAATTCCTGGGGTATCTGGCGACGCTGCTGGAACCGGTGGACCGACGTGGTTGCGGTGGCACGCTGCGCATGTTCGTGGCGATGCTGCTGGAGACCCTGCTGGCGGCGCTGATGGCGCCGGTGGTGATGTACGTGCAGTCGCGCGGCGTGGCCGAAGTACTGGCCGGCAGGGATTCCGGCTGGGACGCGCAGCAGCGTGACGATGGCGGCGTGGACTGGCTGGCGCTGGTGCGTGCCTACGGTGGGCTGAGCGTGTTCGGTGCCTTCATGGGAGTGCTGGCGTGGATGGTATCGCCGGCCCTGGCGGCCTGGATGTCGCCGGTGGTGATCGGCATGGTGCTGTCCATCCCGGTGGTGGCACTGACGTCCTCGCGCGGACCGGGCCGCTGGCTGCACCGGCTGCGGCTGCTCGACATTCCCGAAGAGCGCGACCCGCCGCAGGTGCTGGTGCGCGCCGCGGAACTGCGCCAGGCGGCGCTGTCCCGGCCACGCCCCTGAAAAAAGGGGGACGGAGGTAGTTAATTCAGATTAACTGCCTCCGTCCCCTTTTTTTGAGGGCGGCCGGTCGCGGCATAATGTGTGCTGTCCTTGAAGGAACCGCATCATGCTGCAGACGGTGGAACAGGAAACCGGGGCATCCCCGCAGTGGGCGATCATCTGGCTGCACGGCTTGGGCGCCGACGGCCATGACTTCGCCCCCATCGTGCCCGAACTGGTGCGTCCGCACTGGCCGGCAATGCGCGTGGTGTTCCCGCATGCTCCGGTACGCCCCATCACCATCAACAATGGCGTGCCGATGCGCGGCTGGTACGACATTGTCGGCATGGATTTCCGCTCACGCGCGGACATGGAAGGCGTGCGTGCTTCGGTGGCCGAGCTGGATGCCCTGATCGAGCGTGAGATCGAGCGTGGCATCCTGCCGGAACGGATCTTCCTGGCCGGTTTCTCGCAGGGCGGCGCGGTGATCCTGACGGCGGCCCTTGAACGCACCGCACCGCTGGCCGGGCTGATCGCACTGTCCACCTACCTGCCGGAAGCGGCTACCGCACAGCGCGCCGAGCACGCAGTGCAGGTGCCGGTGTTCATGGCGCACGGCACCCAGGATCCGGTGATCCCGCACGCAGTGGCAACGCACAGCGCGGAAGCGCTGCGTGCGCTGGGCCTGCCGGTGGAATGGCATGCCTACCCGATGGCGCACCAGGTATGTGCCGAGGAGATCCGGGCACTTGGCGATTGGCTGCAGCAGCGCCTGTTGGCTGTCTGACCGATGAAACCACCGGCCAGCACACCCTGGATGCCGGAATTCTGCCGCCTGCCACGCTTGGCCGCGATGTGCGGTCTGGCGCTGCTGGTGGTGGTGGTACTGGCGCTGGCGCCCGATGGCAGCCGCCATTGGACGGTGGGCGAGCTGCTTTCGGCGAGTGGGTTCGCGCTGTGGCTGGCGCTGGCCGTGAGCATCGCGCTGTGCCTGCTGCGCACAGCGCTCTCGCGTCTGCCGCCGCTGCTCGGTTCGGTGGCTGCGGTGGTAATGGCAGCGCTCATCGCCGTCATGGGGGCTGGCATCATCCATGCGCTGTACGCGGTGCTGGGCGACCAGTTCACGCAGGGCATCGGCTTCTGGCGTTTCACCCTCGGCAGTGCGGCAACCACCGCCCTGATCAGTGCTTTGGCGCTGCGCCACTTCTACGTGAGCGACCGTTGGAGCGCACAGGTGCAGGCCAATGCCCGCGCCGAAGCCGACGCGCTGCAGGCACGCATCCGCCCGCATTTCCTGTTCAACAGCATGAACCTCATCGCCGGGTTGATCCGCCGCGATGCCGCCGTGGCCGAGCGGGCCGTGCTGGACCTGTCCGATCTGTTCCGCGCGGCATTGGGTGCCGGCGAAGGAGATTCCAGCCTGGCAGAGGAATGCGAGCTCGCCGAACGCTATCTGTCCATCGAATCGCTGCGGCTGGGCGAGCGCCTGCAGGTGCGCTGGGACCGCGGTGAGGCCTTGCCCTGGCAACTGCCGATGCCGCACCTGGTGCTGCAGCCACTGGTGGAAAACGCTGTGCTGCATGGCATCTCGCGGCTGCCGGAGGGCGGCACCATCGAGCTGCGGCTGGCATGCACGGATGGCCTGTTGTCGCTGGTCATCCGCAATCCGGCTCCGGATCCCCAGGCGCCCGCGTTGTCGCTGTCCCGCGGTGCCGGGCATGCGCAGAAAAACATCGCCCATCGCCTGGCGTGGCGGTTCGGTCCGGCGGCGCGGATGACGTCGGGCTGGAGCGAGGGCTACTATGAATGCCGGATCACCATACCGGTCAGATAGAGGGAGCCGCCGTGAGGGTAGTGATCGCCGATGACGAGCCGCTGGCGCGCGAGCGCCTGCAATTGCTGCTGGCCGATCTTCCCGGGGTGGATGTGGTCGCCGAGGCGGCCAACGGGGAGCAGGCGTTGCATGCATGCGCGCAGCTGCAGCCGGACCTGGTGCTGCTGGACATCGCCATGCCCGGTCTGGACGGGCTGGAGACCGCGCGGCACCTGGCGACCTTCGAGCCGCGTCCCGCAGTGGTTTTCTGCACCGCCTACGATGCGCATGCGCTGTCGGCGTTCGAAGCGGCGGCCATCGATTATCTGATGAAGCCGGTGCGGGTGGAACGCCTTGCCTCGGCAATCGAGCGCGCGCGGGTGTTCCTGGCAGGACGGGGCGATGCGCAGGCCAGCGGCGGTGAGCGTGCGCGCACGGTCCTGTGCGCACGGTTGCGGGGGGGGCTGCGCCTGATTCCGGTGGAGGATATCCATTACCTGCAGGCCGAGGAAAAATACGTAGTGGTCCATCATGCGCGCGGTGAGGACCTGATCGAGGAGTCGCTGAAATCGCTGGAGGAGGAGTTTTCCAGCCGCTTCGTGCGTATCCATCGCAACTGTCTGGTGGCGCGACATGAGCTGCTGGAGCTGCGTCGCGGCACGGCGGGGCAGGTGCATGCGGTGCTGCGGCATGCCACGCAGCCATTGGAAGTCAGTCGCCGCTGCGTGGCTATGTTGCGGCAGGAACTGCGGCATCTGTAGGGCGCCGGGCTGCGCCCGGGGCTGCTGTCTGCGGCAGGCTGACAAGCCACGGCAATAGCAACAGCAACAGCAATCCGGCTCTGGGTTGTCCGATGGGGTGGCGGGTCGGGATGGGTTGGCGGGACACGCCGTAAACCCGTCCCTGGGGGCTCGCTGTTCGCATCCATGCGAACAGACGGTCCCGTCAACCCATCCCGCCCCACCTTCGATACGCCACGGATGACGGATCGAAAATGCAGGGGGAAATCAGGAGGGGAAAAGAACAAGAGGAGGGGAGAGCTTTTAATCTGTCCGAAGAACGCTTTGCTCCTGCTTTTGCTTTTCTTTCCCTCTCTACCGTGGTTGGTGCTCGCGTGGTGTGTCAGGGGCCGGGCGGATGGGGTGGGCGGGACCGTGTGCGGCAGGAGCCGCACCCGAGCTTACATGGACGTACTTGCAGCGGGTCCTGCCCACCCCATCCACCCGGCCGGGCCAATCCAACCGCCAACCACGAGGGGCTTTGCCGTTCGCTGCCATCCCGATGCGGGATAATGCCTGCATGGACACCATCCGCATCGCCACCCGCAAGAGCCCGCTCGCCCTCTGGCAGAGCGAACACGTCGCTGACCGTCTGCGCCAGGCCCATCCCGGCGTGCACGTCGAGCTGATTCCCATGAGCACCCGTGGCGATGAAGTACTGGACCGCTCGCTGGCGGCCATCGGCGGCAAGGGGCTGTTCCTCAAGGAACTGGAACTGGCGATGCTGCGTGGCGACGCTGACTGTGCCGTGCACTCGTTGAAGGATGTTCCGATGGAACTGGATGCGCCTTTCGTGCTGCCGGCCATCCTGCCGCGCCATGACCCGGCCGATGGCTTCGTGTCGAACCTGTATGCCTCGGTGGATGCGCTGCCGCTGGGCGCACGCGTGGGTACGTCATCGTTGCGCCGCCAGGCCCAGCTGCGCGCGGCAAGGCCGGATCTGGAGCTGCTGGACCTGCGCGGCAACGTCAACACACGGTTGGCCAAACTGGACAATGGTGGCTACGACGCCATCGTGCTGGCCGTGGCGGGGCTGGAACGGCTGGGCCTGGGAGAGCGCATCGTGGCGCGCCTGCAGCCGCCGCACTGGTTGCCTGCTCCTGCACAGGGCGCCGTGGCAGTGGAATGCGATGGCGGCAATGCGCCGCTCAAGGCGCTGTTTGCCGCGCTGGACGATGCGGACACCCGCGCCTGCGTGGAAGCCGAGCGGGCGATGAACCGGGCCCTGCATGGCAGCTGCCACGTGCCGGTGGCGGCAATCGCGCGCTGGCAGGGCGGTGAACTGCATCTGCAGGGACTGGTAGGCAGCGCAGCCGATGGCCGGGCGGTGCGCGCCGAATCCACAGGGCCGGGCAACGATCCGGAAACGCTGGGACAGCGTGTGGCTTCGATGCTGGTGGACGCGGGCGCGCGGGAACTGCTGGACGTGTGAGGATCATGCGTGGGCCGGGCAGAGCCCGGCTCGACGTTTCGGTGGGGGCGGGGGGTTACTTGAAGGTGTAGACAACGTTCATCGTGGTCAGGGTATCGGTCTTCTGCTTGTCCTCGGCCACGTCGCTGTTGTGGCGCGCCTGCCAGGCGGCCTTCAGCGCCAGGTGTTCGTTCATGCTCACCGAGATGCCCAGGTCGTTCTGCGCGAAGGTGTTGTACGAGCCGGATTCCACCAGAAGAGTGTTGATCAGATCGGTATTGGGGGTCAGCGAATATTTGAGGTCGAAGAAGCCACGGCCGATCAGGCCGCTGCGGGTTTGATCGTCTTCAGTGCTGTGGGTGCGGCGCACACCGGGGCCGATCTGTGCGTCCAGCGAGAAGCGGTCGCTGTCCAGCAACCGGGTGCCATAACCCAGACCGAACGATGCCTGGCGGTCATAGGTGGCGAAATCATCCTGTTCGTAGCGCACCGTGGCCGTGATCTGCCGGTGCTCGCCCAGCTGAAGCGCGCTGCCCGCACTGCCGGTGTAGCGGTTGGCGGTGGTGTTGGTGACCCGGCTGCTGGTGCCGTCGTCGTTGGTCTGCACTGATTCGGAACGCGAACGCAGCCCGAACAGGTCCATGCTGTGAACCCAGTCGTCGTCGGTGTAACGCAGGCGCAGGCGGCCGTTGGCGCTTTCGGTGGTGCTGTTGCCGCGTGCCGACGCGTAGCCCAGTTCACCGCCGCTGCCGCTCCAGGGAGAGGTCATCGCCGCCAGTTCGGCGGGATCCTGCGCGAACGCCGCGGGTGCGGTCAGCAACAGGGGAAACAGCAGTGAAACGCGCAGGGACATCGGGGTTCTCCGGGAAAGGCGGGCAAACGAGCGAGGGGAGATGATAGCGTCAACCTCCGGCTGGCTCGACCGCAGATTCCGCCGTGCTTCAGTCAGCGTTTCTGCATTCCGTGGCTCCGTTCTCCGCTAGCTCCGGCTCAGGGATCGGGAACAGTCAATGTCGGGTCGTCCAGCCGCGAATAGCGCAGCGTGATGCGGTATGGCTGGTTGCCGGTGAAACCATCGCGCTGGATCTGTCGTGGCAGACCATCGTCCGCAATCCAGTACTGCAGCGTTTCGCCGCTGCCCGCCGGGCCGTCCAGGCGATAGCGGCGGGTCGCCGTGCCGCTGATGTCCTCAACGCCCAGATCCTGTAACGGCAGACCCTGCAGTGCAGAGGTGGCGGGCAGCGGATTGCGCCATTGTTCCAGTGTTCCGGGCGGCACCGGCACCTGTTGCATGCGCCCTTCGCCCTCCAGGAAAAACGTGTCGCCAATGATCGTCTGGGTGCCGCCCGGGCCCTGCAGCAGATAGCGGTCCGGGGCCACGTAGTCCATCGACGTCCTGACCACCTGGCCGGGCTGGGCGCCGTGCAGGCTCATGTCCGCATGGAAGCTGCGCAGAGCGGCGAAGCGCTGGCTCGCCGACAGCACCGCCTGCAGCGGATCACTGGCCGCAGTGGGTGCAGCGGCCGGTGCGGCGGTGGGCGCCGGAGCGGGAGAGGGCTGCGAACAGGCGGCCAGCAGGCCAGCCAGGGCCGCCGGGAGCAGAGGAAGGGCACGCATGCGGAAGAAGAATCGCGGGACGGATCGACACGATAGCCGATCAACGACGCCACGACGGGCCTTGACTCGGACATAATCGGGGCATGGACCGATACGAACGCATCACCGCCCTGCATCGTCTGCTCAAGTCCGCCCGCTATCCGGTCACGGTGGCGACGCTGCAGGACACCCTGGGATGTTCCCGCGCGACGGTATATCGCGATCTGGCCTTCCTGCGCGATGCATTGATGGCGCCAATCGAAGGGGATGGTGAGGCCGGGTTCCGTTACCTGGCCGATGAGAGCGACCGTTTCGAGCTGCCGGGGCTGTGGCTGAGCTCGGAAGAACTGCATGCGCTGCTGGCCTCGCAACATCTGCTGGCGCGGACAGGTGGGGGGGTGTTGTCGTCGGTATTGGCCCCACTGCAGCAGCGCATCGAAGGCCTGCTGGCCGCCCAGGCCGGCGTATCCAGCTGGCCGGTGGACCGGGTGCGGGTGATTCCGCACCGCGTGCGGAAGTTCGATGAAGCCAGCTTCAGAAGTGTCGCCTCTGCCGTGCTGGAACGGCGCCAACTGGCATTTGAATACCGCGCCCGTTCCACCGACGAGGCGACCCGGCGCACGGTTTCCCCGCAGCGGCTGACCCATTACCGCGACAACTGGTATCTCGACGCATGGGACCATGATCGCGAAGCGCTGCGCAGTTTTGCGGTGGACCGCATCAACAAGGCCCGGGTGGTGGATGCGCTGGCCACCGATGTCGATGAGAGCGAACTGGACGCGCAGCTGGGGGCCAGCTACGGTATTTTCTCCGGGCCGCCAAAGGGCTGGGCGACCATCCTCTTCAGTGCCAAGGCCGCGCGCTGGGTGGCCGACGAGCATTGGCACGCCAACCAGCAGGGCCGCTTCCTGGCCGATGGCCGTTACGAGCTCAAGGTGCCCTACAGTGTTTCGCGCGAGCTGCTGATGGATGTACTGCATTATGGTTCGGATGCGGAAATCATCGAGCCGGTGATGCTGCGCGAGCAGGCCAAGAGCCTGCTGGCGCTGGCGCTCAGCAATTACGAATGACCCTCCCCCCGAGATCCTGTCCAACATGAAGAAGACGCTGTTGTTTTCCCTGTTCGCCGCAGTGGCCCTGAGTGCCTGCGGCAAGTCCGGCGATACCTCGCAGAAGCTGGTGGTGGCCGCGACCGCGGTGCCGCACGCGGAGATCCTGGACGTGGTCAAGCCGATGCTGAAAGACCAGGGCGTGGACCTGGATGTGCGTGTGTTCAACGACTACGTACAGCCCAACGACCAGCTGGTGCAGAAGCAGGTGGACGTGAACTACTTCCAGACCGAGCCCTACCTGGATGCGTACAACCGCGACCGCCGCACGGAACTGGTCACCGTGACCGGCGTGCACATCGAACCCTTCGGCGCCTATTCGCGCAAGGTGAAATCGCTGGATGAACTGCGCGACGGCGCCGACGTGGTGATTCCCAACGATCCGAGCAACAACAGCCGTGCGTTGATCCTGCTGCATCATGCCGGCGTGATCCAGCTGAAGGATCCGTCCAATGCGCTGGCAACCCAGCGCGACATCACCGCCAATCCGAAGCACCTGAAATTCCGCGAGCTGGATTCGGCGATGCTGCCGCGTGTGCTGGACCAGGTGGACCTGGCATTGATCAACACCAACTACGCGCTGGATGCTGGCCTGAACCCGACCGAAGACGCACTGGCGATCGAGAGCAAGGACTCGCCTTATGTGAACTTCCTGGTGGCGCGCCCGGACAACAAGGACGATGCGCGCGTGCAGAAGCTGGCACAGGCGTTGACCAGTCCACAGGTGAAGGAGTTCATCGAACACAAGTACAAGGGTGCGGTGCTGCCGGCGTTCTGAGGACGCGTTGCCCTCCAGGGTGCCGGGCAGGGTCCGGCGCCCTCAATCGACATGGAAGGCGAGGGTGGCGGTGACGGCCTGCCGCCACCCCGCATAGAGCTGCTCCCGTCGCGCTGCTGCCATCTGCGGTTCGAAGCGCCGGTCCAGGCCCCATTGCGCGCTGATCTGCTCGCGGCTTTCCCAGAACCCGGTCGCCAGGCCCGCCAGGCAGGCGGCGCCGAAGGCGGTGGCTTCGGCCATCCGTGGCCGCAGCACCGGCACGCCGAGGAGATCGCTCTGGAACTGCGCCATGAAATCATTGGCCATGGCACCGCCATCGGCACGCAGTTCCTTCAGCCGGATGCCGGCATCAGCCTCCATCGCCGCCAGTACGTCACGGGTCTGGTAGGCCATCGATTCCACCGCCGCACGGATGAAGTGCTCCTTGCGGGTGCCGCGGGTGACGCCGAACATCGCACCGCGCACGTCGCTGCGCCAGTATGGCGCCCCCAGGCCGACGAATGCCGGCACCAGGTACACCCCGCCGCTGTCCGGTACGCGCTCGGCGTAGGCCTGGCAATCGCTCGATTTTCCGAACATCCGCAGGCCATCGCGCAGCCACTGGACCACCGAGCCGGCAACGAAAATCGACCCTTCCAACGCGTACTCGATCTTGTCTTCGATGCCCCACGCGATGGTGGTCAACAGGCCGTTGCTGGAGCGCACCGCCGTGTCGCCGGTGTTCATCAGCATGAAACAGCCGGTGCCATAGGTGTTCTTGGCCATGCCGGGTGCAAAGCAGGCGTGGCCGAACAGCGCGGCCTGCTGGTCGCCGGCGATGCCGGCAATGGGGATCTGCCGATCGAAGAAGAACTGCGGGCGGGTATGGCCAAGGACCCCGCTGCTGCTGCGCACCTCGGGAAGCATCGCGCGCGGGATGTCCAGCAGCGCCAGCAACGTGTCGTCCCAGCGCAACGCATGGATATCGAACAGCAGCGTGCGTGCCGCGTTGGTGTAGTCGGTGACATGCGCCGCACCGCCGGTCAGGTTCCATATCAACCAGCTGTCGATGGTGCCGAACAGCAGTTCGCCGCGCTCGGCGCGCGCCTGTGCACCCTGCACATGGTCGAGGATCCAGCGGATCTTGGTCGCCGAAAAATACGCGTCCACCAGCAGTCCGGTCCTGCGCTGGATCAGCGGTTCATGGCCATCGGCCTTCAGGCGCTCGCAGAGCTCGTGGCTCTGTCGCGATTGCCAGACCACTGCATTGTGGATCGGCTGACCGGTGCGCCTGTCCCACACCACCGTGGTTTCACGCTGGTTGGTAATGCCGATGCCGGCGATGCGACGCGGATCGACCTGCTCGCGGTTGAGCAGTTCGGTGATGGTGGTATAGACGGAGGTGAGGATTTCACGTGGATCGTGCTCCACCCAGCCCGGCTGCGGAAACAGCTGCGCGAATTCGCGCTGCGCCATGCCGGCCATGCGCCCTTCGCGGTCGAAAAGCATGGCGCGCGAACTGGTCGTGCCCTGGTCGATGGCGAGGATGTAATCCGGTTCCATGCACACGGCTCCTGGCAAGGGCCGCGACGAGTGCGTCGCGGGCAGTGAACGGCCCGCCCATTGTGCGTGATGCGCGCCGCCGGCGCAGGGCACGGGGTTGCGAGGAAAACGACAACGGGCCCCGAAGGGCCCGTCGCGTTACAGTTGGGTGGCGGCGCTGTTTAGAAGCGCGCACCGATGCCGAAGCCCACGGTCCACGGATCCAGCTTCGCATCCGCACCGGTACCTTCGCCAGCAACGGTCACTTCAGGACGCGCGTGCATGTAGCGAGCGTCGGCACGAGCAAACCACGTGGAGTTGATGTTCATGTCCACGCCGACCGTGCCGATGGCGCCCTTTGCGGTTTCCAGACCGATGTGATCGGTTACGCCCGGCGCAACCAGATCTTCGTTGCTGAAGTTGGATTCGTAGTAACCGACGCCCACAAACGGGCGGAACACGTTGTCAGCCTGACCGAAGTGGTACTGGCCGCTCAGCGCGATCGGCTGCTGTTCCACGGTGCCGAGGCGTTCGTTGCCGACGCCGCGCACGCGGTGGTTGAACTTGTCTGCGGCACCCCACAGCTCGACGGCCCAGTTGTCGTTGATGTAATAGCTCAGGCTCAGCGTCGGCGCCGGGCCACCGTCGAACTTGCGAACGCCTTCGACCGGATCATTCTTCGGCTGCAGCAGGGCGACACCGCCAACCACGGCGAAGTGCTTGCCCGACGCGGTTTCCTGCGCTTCGGTGTACATGGAATCGGCGGGACGTTCCACCGTGGTGCTGTAGTCCTGCGCGAACGCCGACGGAGCGAACGCAGCAGTAGCCAACAGGGACAGGGTCAGGATATGGATCGATCGCATGGGGGTGACTCCTCGGGTTTCTTGTTGTGGCCCCCTTGGTGGGGCGAGGCCAACGTAGACCTGCGAAGATGAATGTCGATCTACCAATGTTAAAAAATGGTTCCCCATGTTCAGCAAGACACCGGAAACCCTTGCAGTCACAGGCCTGTGGCCAGTCACGACATTCAAGGATCTGCACGCGGTGTGATTGAAAACGACGCGCGCTGGAGTTCAGCCGCGCGTCATCGGGTTACCGCAGCGGATCACGAAGATCCGCTGCGGCGGGCATCAGAAGCGGGCGCCGATGCTGAAGCCGGCCATCAACATGCCGTCCTGCTTGGAGCGGACAGCGGCGTCGGTGGTCTTGATCTTCGAGTTGGATCCCAATGCGCGAACGTCGGCACGGGCGAACCACGTGCTGTCGATGGCCATGTCCACGCCCACTGCCAGCGCAGCACCGTTCATGCGGCCCAGGTTGGTGCCTTCCAGCGCCGGAGCGCCGTCGATCAGGCGCAGCTTGTCCGAATGGAAATAGCCAAGGCCGACGAAGGGACGGAAGCTGTTGTCGACGTTGCCGAAGTGGTACTGCGCGCTCAGCGACACCGGCTGGTGCTCATAGGTACCGATCTTGGGGCCGCGCTTGATGCGATCATGCTGTTCGATCTTGTCGGCCGTACCCCACAGCTCCACCGACCAGTTGTCGTTGAACAGGTAGCTCAGGCTGATCGCGGGCGCCGGGCCGGCGTCGCTGGCGATGAAGCCACCGGTGATGGCCACGTGCTTGCCCGAGGCGGTATCGGCAGAGGTGGTGTCGCCGTCGGCGGCGAACGCGGCGGCGGGGGTCAGGGTGCAGGCGAGTGCCAGGCTCAGGAATGAGAAACGCATGGGATTTCCTTGGAATACTGAAGTTGAGAGCCCTCATCTGTGGGGCGGTGCACAAACTGCCTGTTAAAAATTTGGAATCCGAATTTCTGCTTTCATCCAGCGAGCATCTGTTCATGAAACAACGCGAAAACCCTTGAGGTAGCGTAGCGAATGGCTAAAAACGACATCACCGGTGAACCAGGCCTGCGTGGCGAAGGCGACATATGTGTTGGCCTGCCGGCCGTGGCTCGCGGGAACGCGCGAGTTCTGGTGCTGGGATCCATGCCAGGCGCGGTGTCCCTTCAGCAGGCGCGTTATTACGCGCATCCACGCAATCGCTTCTGGCCACTGATGCAGCTGCTGTGTGGTGTTGAAGCCGAGGCCGCCTATGCCATCCGGTTGAATTCGCTGCAAGAGGCAGGGGTAGGGCTGTGGGATGTGATGGGGCAATGCCGGCGGCGCGGCAGCCTGGATGCCTCCATCGTCCCCGGTTCGGAAATCGCCAATGCGTTGCCGGCGTTCCTGGACCTCCTGCCGGAGCTGCGCCTTGTGGCGTGCAACGGTACGGTGGCGTATCGCGCGTTCATGCGTTTCATCGCGCCGGAGCTGCCTGCAGCATTTGCCGTGCCCGTACTGTCGTTGCCGTCCACCAGCCCCGCCAACGCATCTTTCCGGCTGGAACGGCTGCGCGATGCCTGGCAGCCGTTGGCCGACGCGTTGGCGGATGCCCTGTAGAGCCGGGCTCTTCCCGGCTGAAGGCGTATTGCATAGCGGGGCAGAGCCCCGCTCTAGGGGGGTACAAGGTTCTGGCGCGCGTCTGTCCCGGGAGACAGTGGACTGAAAACGCCATCAACGGTTGGCGAGGGCGCGTGCTGGCCGCACAATAGGCGTTTCCCTACACCAGATTGCCGGAGTTATCCCCATGGCCGAAATCAAGGAAGCCCTCGTCCCCGATATCGGTGACTACAGCGATATCCCGGTAATCGAGGTGCTTGTCGCCGTCGGCGATACGGTGAAGAAGGACCAGGGTCTGGTGACGCTGGAATCGGACAAGGCGACCATGGAAGTACCGTCTTCGGTGGCTGGCGTGGTCAAGGAAATCAAGGTCCAGGTCGGCGACAGCCTGTCCGAGGGCAAGGTCGTGGCGCTGATTGAAGTGGCCGAAGGCGAAGCCGCCAAGCCGGCCGCCGCTGCCCCGGCACCGGCACCGGCCAAGGCTGCTGCTGCTGCCGCGGCCACCCAGAGCGCGCCGGCCCCGGCTGCTGCTGCGCCGGCCGCTCCGGCCGCCAGCGGCGGTGCCGTGGAAGCCCTGGTGCCGGACATCGGCGATTACACCGATATCCCGGTCATCGAAGTGCTGGTCGCCGTGGGCGATACAGTCAAGAAGGACCAGGGCCTGGTCACGCTGGAAAGTGACAAGGCGACCATGGAAGTGCCGTCCTCGGTCGCTGGCGTGGTCAAGGAACTGAAGGTCAAGGTCGGCGACACCCTGTCGCAGGGTGCCGTGGTTGCCATCATCGAGGCCGAGGGTGCTGCTGCGCCGGCCCCGACCAGGGCCGCCGCTGCCGCCGCCCCGGCCGCTGCCGAGACCGCCACCAAGGTCGAGCCGGTGGCCGTTCCGGTCCAGCCGGACAAGCTTGCCGCCCGCGAGATCGCGTCGGCCGGCACCCCGGCCAGCCCGCCCGTGCAGTTCAGCGCCGACAGCGTGCTGCCGGCCAAGGTGCCGTACGCCACCCCGGCGGTGCGCGTGTTCGCGCGCGAACTGGGCGTGGATCTGCTGCAGATCAGCGGCACCGAGAAGGGCGGCCGCATCACCAAGGGCGACGTGCAGAAGTTCGTCAAGGCCGCGCTCAGCGGTGGCGTGCCAGCGGCTGCCGGTGCCGCCGCTGCAGGCGGTGGCCTGAACCTGCTGCCGTGGCCGAAGGTCGATTTCAGCAAGTTTGGTGAAGTGGAAACCCAGCCGCTGTCGCGCATCAAGAAGATTTCCGGTGCGAACCTGGCCCGCAACTGGGCGATGATCCCGCACGTCACCCAGTTCGAGCAGGCC
>JAAIGF010138762.1_pt1 | contig 39757 bp, 35 predicted proteins | sample 6487441 | NCBI WGS metagenome assembly JAAIGF01 (sample SAMN13974129, study PRJNA590717) | phyllosphere metagenome | biome: pepper field; feature: multiple bacterial spot infested pepper fields; material: pepper leaves; isolation source: leaves from pepper fields | host: Capsicum annuum ...
CAAGGACCCCGGAAAAGGAACCGGACTCGGCCTCGCGCTGGTCTATTCCATCGTGGAAGAGCATTATGGCCAGATAACAATCGACAGCCCGATCGACCCCGAGCAGCAACGTGGCACCCGTATCCGGGTGACGCTGCCGCGCCACATCGAGGCAATGCCACTGGCGAACTAAATTCCGAAGAACCGCATTCCCGGGAGTGCGCGTGGCCCAGCTTGGCCGCAGCACGGGAAGCAGGTTCCGAGACCGTCGAGAGAATTCGTTTAAATGCCTCATATCCTGATCGTCGAAGACGAAACCATCATCCGCTCTGCCCTGCGTCGCCTGCTCGAACGCAACCAGTACCAGGTCAGCGAGGCCGGTTCGGTGCAGGAAGCCCAGGAGCGCTTCGATATTCCCGGCTTCGATCTGGTGGTCAGCGACCTGCGCCTGCCGGGCGCACCGGGCACCGAGCTGATCAAGCTCGCCCAGGGCGCGCCGGTGCTGATCATGACCAGCTACGCCAGCCTGCGTTCGGCGGTCGATTCGATGAAAATGGGCGCCGTCGACTACATCGCCAAGCCCTTCGACCATGACGAAATGCTCCAGGCCGTGGCGCGTATCCTGCGTGATCGCGAAACGCGCAACCAGGCCGCCGGCGCGCCTGCTGCCGCGCGTGGCGCCGAGAAGGGTGACAAGGCGGCGACCGGCGAAATCGGCATCATTGGCTCGAGCCCGGCCATGCTGGAGCTGTACAGCAAGATCCGCAAAGTCGCGCCCACCGACTCCAATGTACTGGTGCAGGGCGAGTCTGGTACCGGCAAGGAACTGGTCGCCCGCGCCCTGCACAACCTGTCGAAACGCGCCAAGGCGCCGCTGATCTCGGTGAACTGCGCAGCGATCCCGGAAACCCTGATCGAGTCCGAGCTGTTCGGCCACGAGAAAGGCGCCTTCACCGGGGCAAGCGCCAGCCGCGCCGGGCTGGTGGAAGCGGCCGACGGCGGCACGCTGTTTCTCGACGAGATCGGCGAGCTGCCCCTGGAAGCCCAGGCGCGCCTGCTGCGCGTACTGCAGGAAGGCGAGATTCGCCGGGTCGGCTCGGTGCAGTCGCAAAAGGTCGACGTACGCCTCATCGCCGCGACCCACCGTGACCTGAAAACCCTGTCGAAAACCGGCCAGTTCCGTGAAGACCTCTATTACCGCCTGCACGTCATCGCCCTGAAGCTGCCGCCGCTGCGCGAGCGCGGTGCCGACGTACTGGAAATCGCCCGCGCCTTCCTGGCCCGCCAGTCGGCGCGCATGGGTCGCACCGACCTGCACTTCGGCCCGGACGCCGAGCAGGCCATCCACCACTACAGCTGGCCGGGCAACGTGCGTGAGCTGGAGAATGCCATCGAGCGCTCGGTGATCCTCTGCGACGGCAGCACCATCAATGCCGAGCTGCTGGGCATCGACATCGAGCTGGAAGATCTGGACGAAGACGTGTTCATGGGCCTGGCGACGCAGAGCACTGCGGTCAACGCGACCACCCAGGACCCCAGTGAGGACCTGTCACTGGAAGACTACTTCCAGCACTTCGTGCTCGAGCACCAGGACCACATGACCGAGACCGAACTGGCCCGCAAGCTGGGCATCAGCCGCAAGTGCCTGTGGGAACGGCGCCAGCGCCTGGGCATTCCCCGTCGCAAGTCGAGCGCCGCCAGCGAGTAACACGTCACGCAGCGCTCTAGGCCGGGTGTTACCGCCGAACATCACAACACGTAACAAAGCCGGGGTTTACGGTAACGGAATCCCGGCTTTTTTTTGCTCGGAAAAATATCAAAAACCGTAACCACCTGTTTTTAAAGTAAAAATAAAAATTGGCACGGCATATGCTGTATGTCTGGCACAACAACAATAACAAGCATGACCCCACGATAATAAAAATAAGACGTAACGGCTTCAGCACAATAAGAACAAGATCGCGGAAGACGCAGCTAACTGATTATTTTGGAGAGGATCGCCTCTCGGCTCACAGGCAGACAACAACAATAAATGTCGACGGACACCGCCCCACCGGGTGAGATCCAGGGCCCGAGGTAGCGTCAGCATCCAAAATAATCCGTTCGCTCTTGCTCCCTCTCGGGAGGTACTCCGGACCCGATCCGGTACAGGCATCCAACAAGAACAACAGCCTGCATAACAAGAACGACGTATCGCAGTACTTAAGGGGAGCTTCGGCTCCCCTTGTCGTTTCCCGCCCCGGCCTGCCTGCTTACGCCCTCAGCCACCTAATGCTAGAATCCGCGCTATTTCTGCGCCTTTACATTATTCTGGCCGCTCAATTCGTCATACAGTGCCCTCCATGCTGAAAAAGCTGTTCAACTCCTTCCGCTCGCCGCTGCGCCGTGCGCATCAGCCCCACAGCACGCCGCACGTGCTGAATAACAACCAGCACCCGATCCAGCGCGGGCAGATCAGCCGCTACGCCATCAGCGTGGTCGAGCGTCTGCAAAACGCAGGCTATGAGGCCTACCTGGTTGGCGGCTGCGTTCGTGACCTGCTGCTGGGTATCGAGCCCAAGGACTTCGATGTTGCCACCAGCGCCACGCCGGAACAGGTCAGGGGCGAGTTCCGTAACGCCCGGGTGATCGGCCGCCGTTTCAAGCTGGTGCATGTGCACTTTGGCCGCGAGATCATCGAAACCGCCACCTTCCGCGCCAATCATCCGGAAGGTGAGGACGAAGAAGACAGCAACCAGTCCTCGCGCAACGAAAGCGGGCGCATTCTGCGCGACAACGTGTACGGCACCCTGGAAGACGACGCTCAGCGCCGCGACTTCACCATCAACGCGCTGTATTACGACCCGGTCTCCGAGCGGATTCTCGACTATGCCAATGGCATGCACGACATCCGCAACAACCTGGTGCGGCTGATCGGCAACCCGACCCAGCGTTACCAGGAAGACCCGGTGCGCATGCTGCGAGCCGTGCGTTTCGCTGCCAAGCTGGACTTCGATATCGAGAAGCACAGCGCCGATCCCATTCACGACCTGGCGCACCTGCTGGGCGGCATCCCGGCCGCGCGCCTGTTCGATGAAGTGCTCAAGCTGTTTCTCAGCGGCTACGCCATCTACACCTACGATCTGCTGGTCGACTACGGCCTGTTCGGCCAGTTGTTCCCGGCCAGCGCCGCGGCGCTGCGCCAGAACCCGGAATACACCGACACGCTGATCCGCAACGCCCTGGACAATACCGACCTGCGCATCCATCAGGGCAAGCCGGTGACCCCGGCCTTCCTGTTCGCCGCGCTGCTCTGGCCGGCCCTGCCGGCGCGGGTGATTCGCCTGCAGGAGCGCGGCATGCCAGCCATTCCGGCCATGCAGGAAGCCGCCCACGAGCTGATCGCCGAGCAGTGCCAGCGCATTGCCGTGCCCAAGCGTTTCACCATGCCGATCCGCGAGATCTGGGACATGCAGGAGCGTCTGCCACGCCGTAGCGGCAAGCGCGCCGACCTGCTGCTGGAGAATCCACGCTTCCGCGCCGGTTACGACTTCCTGCTGCTGCGCGAAAGTGCTGGCGAGGAAACCGGCGGCCTGGGTGAATGGTGGACCGACTACCAGGACGCCAGCGACAGCGATCGCCGGGTGATGATCCGCAACCTGTCCGGCAAGGACGACCCTGCCGGTGCCCCGGGTGCTCCGCGCAAACGCCGGCGTAGCGGCGGTGCCAAGCGCAAGCGCAATCCCCAGGGCGGCGGCGCCGGCGAATAGGTGATGGAACGCGCCTATATCGGCCTGGGCAGCAACCTGGCCGAACCCACAGAACAGCTGCGCCAGGCCCTGGCGGCGCTGCAGCAACTGCCGCGTACTTGCCTTGCAGCGGTCTCCTCCTTCTATGTCAGTGACTCACTGCTGCCCGGCCAGCCCCGTTACAGCAACGCCGTCGCGGCGCTGGATACCGAGCTGCAACCGCTGCAATTGCTCGATGCCCTGCAAGCCATCGAACTGGATCAGGGCCGCGAGCGCGTTGAGCGCTGGGGGCCGCGTACTCTGGACCTGGACATCCTGCTGTTCGGCCAGCGGCTGATCGACGAGCCGCGCCTGCGCGTGCCCCATTACCAGATGCACCTGCGCGCGTTCGTTCTCTACCCCCTGGCGGAGATCGCCGCCGACCTCGAATTGCCCGACGGCCGCCCCCTCGGCGAGCTGCTGGCGGCCTGCCCATTCGAGGGCCTGGAACGCCTCACGCCCTGACGCCAGTGACCGTGCCCCTGGCGGTAACGACGTAACAGCGCGGTAACACATTCGATTGACTTGCGCCCTTGCCATCGGGACTATAGCCACCCATTGCCCCTGCCGGGGCCACATTGAAGCAGCCCTGCTGCCCCTTCGATGCCAACGTGAACCTGCTCCACGAGAGCCTGCATGAACAGGCCCGCACAGGTTCCGAGTGAGGATACGTTCATGCCTGATGTAACCCTGACCACCCTGCGCGCGCTCAAGCAGAAGGGTGAGAAAATCACCATGCTGACCTGTTACGACGCCACCTTCGCCGACGCCTGCAGCAAGGCCGGGGTCGAAGTGCTGCTGATCGGCGACTCGCTGGGCATGGTGCTGCAGGGGCATGACAGCACCCTGCCGGTGAGCATGGCCGATACCGTCTACCACACTGCCAGCGTCAAGCGCGGCAATGCCGGCGCGCTGATCGTCGCCGACCTGCCGTTCATGGCCAATGCCACGCTCGAGCAGACCCTGCACAACGCCGGCCTGCTGATGCAGGCCGGCGCCCACATGATCAAGGTCGAAGGTGCCGCCTGGCTGGCCGAATCCATCACCAAGCTGGCCGAACGTGGCGTACCAGTGTGCGCGCACATGGGCCTGACGCCCCAGGCGGTGAATATCCTCGGCGGTTACAAGGTGCAGGGGCGTGAACACAACCAGGCGCGCCAGATGGTCGCCGATGCCATCGCCCTGGAGCAGGCCGGCGCCGCCATGCTGCTGCTCGAGTGCGTGCCGAGCGACCTGGCCGGCGAAATCAGCCGCACGGTCAAGGTGCCGGTGATCGGCATCGGCGCCGGCCCGCAGACCGACGGCCAGGTGCTGGTGCTGCACGACATGCTCGGTCTGTCACTAAGCGGCCGGGTGGCCAAGTTCGTGAAGAACTTCATGAGCGGCCAGCCGAGCATCCAGGATGCGCTCGCCGCCTATGTAAGAGAGGTCAAGGCAGTCAGCTTCCCGGCCGCCGAGCACGGGTTTTCCGCATGAACACCGTCAACACCGTGCGCGAGCTGCGCGCCGCCGTTGCCCAGGCTCGCAAGGAAGGCAAGCAGATCGCCCTGGTGCCGACCATGGGCAACCTGCACGCCGGCCACGCTGCCTTGGTGGAAAAAGCCGCGCAGCGCGCCGATTTCGTGGTCGCCAGCATCTTCGTCAACCCGATGCAGTTCGGCCCTGCCGAAGACCTCGACAAATACCCGCGCACCCTGCAGGCCGACCAGCAGCGCCTGGTCGAGGCAGGTTGCCACTTGTTGTTCCACCCGGACGTCACCGAGATGTATCCGGGCGGCATGGGCGAGCAGACGCGCGTCAGCGTGCCGGGCGTGTCCGAAGGCCTGTGCGGCGCCAGCCGCCCAGGGCATTTCGAGGGCGTGGCCACCGTGGTGACCAAGCTGTTCAATATGGTGCAGCCGGATATTGCCGTGTTCGGCCAGAAGGACTTCCAGCAGCTGGCGGTGATCCGCACCCTGGTGCGCGACCTGAACATGCCGATCCAGATCATCGGCGAGCCCACGGTGCGCGCCGAGAGCGGCCTGGCCTTGTCGTCGCGCAACGGGTACCTGAGCGACGCGCAGCGCGCGACGGCCAGCGTGCTGTACCGCTCACTGCAACACATTGCCCAGGCTATTCAGGACGGCGAACGCGACCTGCCCGCACTGATTGCCGCCGCCCAGCAGCAGCACCTCGAGGCGGGCCTGCGCGCCGATTACCTGGAAGTGCGTGAAGCCCAGGCCCTGCGCCCGGTCAGCACTGGCGACCGCGAGCTGGTGGTGCTGGTGGCGGCCTACCTGGGTAACACCCGGCTGATCGACAACCTGAGTTTTAGCCTGGATCAGGGATACTGACAGAGCGCATCGCCTACACTGAAAGCCCGGAGCCTGATCCGGGCTTTTTAATATCCACAACACCCCATTGAAGCCTGCCCCAACCCAAGCCCTAACAAGGATGCCCCATGGCGTACCACCGTCAGCCGCTCGATGTTCTTGCCCTCCCCACCTGGCAGGCGCTGCAACAGCACCGCCAGGCCATGCAGCGCTTCAGCATGCGCGATGCCTTTGCTGTCAACCCAAAGCGTTTCGAGCAGTTTTCACTGAGCAGTTGCGGGCTGTTTCTCGACTATTCGAAGAACCTGGCCAGCGACGAAACCATGGCCTTGCTGATGGCACTGGCCCGTGAAGTGGGCCTGGAGCAATCGATCCGCGCCATGTTCGACGGCGAGAAGCTCAATGCATCCGAAGGCCGCCCGGCGTTGCACACCGCACTGCGTCGGCCGTTGGGTGACAAGGTGCTGGTCGACGGCGTCGATGTGATGCCGCAGGTGCAGCGCGTGCTGCAGCAGATGACCGAGCTGGTCGGGCGCATCCACAGCGGCCTGTGGCGCGGTTTCAGCGAAAAGCCGATCACCGATGTGGTGAACATCGGTATCGGCGGCTCCTTCCTTGGCCCGCAGCTGGTATCCGAGGCGTTGCTGCCGTTCGCCCAGCGCGGCGTGCGCTGCCACTACCTGGCCAATATCGACGGCAGCGAGTTCCACGAACTGGCGGCCAAGCTGCAGGCGGAAACCACCCTGTTCATCGTCTCGTCGAAGTCCTTCGGCACCCTGGAGACGCTGAAGAACGCCCAGGCAGCGCGTGGCTGGTACCTGGCCCAGGGCGGTTCGGAAGCCGAGCTGTACCGCCACTTCATCGCCGTGTCGAGCAACCGCGAAGCGGCGGCGAGCTTCGGCATCCGCGAGGAAAACATCTTCCCGATGTGGGACTGGGTCGGCGGCCGTTATTCGCTGTGGTCGGCCATCGGCCTGCCGATCGCCCTGTCCATCGGCATGTCCAACTTCAAGGAGCTGCTGGCCGGCGCCTACAGCATGGACATGCACTTCAAGACCGCGCCGTTCGAGCAGAACATGCCGGTGCTGCTGGCCCTGCTGGGCATCTGGTACGGCAATTTCTGGGACGCCCAGAGCCAGGCGATCCTGCCGTACGATCACTACCTGCGCAACATCACCAAACACCTGCAGCAGCTGGACATGGAGTCCAACGGCAAGAGCGTGCGTCAGGATGGCAGCCCGGTCAGCGGCGCGACCGGCCCGGTGATCTGGGGCGGTGTGGGCTGCAACGGCCAGCACGCCTACCACCAGTTGCTGCACCAGGGCACCCAGTTGATCCCGGCGGACTTCATCGTGCCGGTGGTCAGCTTCAACCCGGTCGCGGATCACCATCAGTGGCTGTACGCCAACTGTCTGTCGCAGAGCCAGGCGTTGATGCTCGGCAAATCCCGCGAAGAGGCCAAAGCGGAGCTGCGCGCCAAGGGCATGAGCGAAGACGACGTGCAGCGCCTGGCGCCGCACAAGGTGATTGCCGGCAACCGGCCGAGCAACACTCTGGTGCTGGAGCGCATCAGCCCGCGCCGTCTCGGCGCACTGGTGGCATTGTACGAGCACAAGGTGTTCGCGCAGAGCGCCATCTGGGGCATCAATGCCTTCGATCAGTGGGGCGTGGAGCTCGGCAAGGAGCTCGGCAAGGGCGTCTACTCGCGCATGGTCGGCAGCGAGCCGAGTACGGCCGAAGACGGCTCCACCCAGGGGCTGATCAACTACTTCCGCGGTCGCCACCGCGGTTGATCCCGATTGCGGGCGCCCAATGCCGGGCGCCCGCAATACGTTGAGCCACTCTTGATCTCGCCTTAAAACTTGGCTGCTACCCTTAGTGTCTATCGCGGACATAACAACAAAGGGTACCCGCCATGTCTCTCCCCCACCGCTACCCCGTCAGCGACGCCGCCCGCCAGCGCACCCATCTCGATGCCGCCGCCTACCAGCGCCTTTATCGCCAATCGGTCGACGACCCGCAGAGCTTCTGGGGCGAGCAGGCCAAGGCCTTTCTCGACTGGTTCAAACCCTGGGACGAAGTCTCGAGCGGCAGCCTGAGCAAGGGCGATATCCGCTGGTTTTCCGGCGGCCAGTTGAACATCAGCCACAACTGCATCGACCGCCACCTGGCCAAACGCGGCGATCAGGTCGCGCTGATCTGGGAAGGCGACGACCCGAAGGACTCGGCCAGCATCACCTACAAGCAGCTGCACGAGCAGGTCTGCCGGCTGGCCAACGTGCTCAGGCAGCGCGGCGTGAAGAAAGGCGACCGCGTGTGCATCTACATGCCGATGATCCTCGAGGCCGCCTACGCGATGCTGGCCTGCACACGGATCGGCGCGGTGCATTCGGTGGTGTTCGGCGGCTTCTCCCCGGACGCCCTGCGTGACCGTATCCTCGATGCTGACTGCCGCACGCTGATCACTGCCGATGAGGCGGTGCGCGGCGGCAAGCTGATCCCGCTCAAGAGCAACGTCGACAAGGCCCTGGCGAGCTGCCCCAACGTCTCCACCGTGCTGGTGGTCAAGCGTACCGGCAACAAGGTCGGCTGGGATGAAAAGCGCGACCTCTGGTATGGCGAGGCCGTGCAGCAGGTAGGCGCCGACTGCCCCGCCGAGCCGATGGACGCCGAGGACCCGCTGTTCATCCTCTACACCTCGGGCTCTACCGGCAAACCCAAGGGCGTGTTGCACAGCACCGCCGGCTACCTGCTGCAGGCGGCGATGACCCACAAGTACGTGTTCGACTACCACGACGGTGACATTTACTGGTGCAGCGCCGATGTCGGCTGGGTGACCGGGCACAGCTACATCGTCTACGGCCCGCTGGCCAACGGCGCCACCAGCCTGATCTTCGAGGGCGTGCCCAACTACCCGGACACCTCGCGCTTCTGGCAGGTGATCGACAAGCACCAGGTGAACATCTTCTACACTGCCCCGACCGCCCTGCGCGCACTGATGCGCGAAGGCGAGGCGCCGGTGAAGAAAACCTCGCGCAGCAGCCTGCGCCTGCTCGGCAGCGTCGGCGAGCCGATCAACCCGGAAGCCTGGGAGTGGTACTTCAAGGTGGTCGGCGAGCAGCGCTGCCCCATCGTCGACACCTGGTGGCAGACCGAAACCGGCGCCATCATGATCACCCCGCTGCCCGGCGCCACCGACCTCAAGCCAGGCTCGGCGACGCGGCCGTTCTTCGGCGTGCAGCCGGTGCTGCTCGACGAGCAGGGCAAGGAAATCGAAGGGCCCGGCGCCGGCGTGCTGGCGATCAAGGCCAGCTGGCCGAGCCAGATCCGCAGCGTCTATGGCGACCATAAGCGCATGCTGGAAACCTACTTCACCGCCTACCCTGGCTACTACTTCAGCGGCGACGGTGCGCGCCGCGACGAGGACGGCTACTGGTGGATCACCGGCCGTATCGACGACGTGATCAACGTCTCCGGCCACCGCATCGGCACCGCCGAAGTGGAAAGCGCCCTGGTACTGCACGACGCCGTGGCCGAGGCGGCCGTGGTCGGCTACCCCCATGACGTCAAGGGCCAGGGCATCTACGCCTTCGTCACCACCATGAACGGCGTGGAGCCCAGTGACGAGCTGAAGAAGGAGCTGCTCAGCCTGGTCGGCAAGGAAATCGGCAGCTTCGCCAAGCCGGAGCTGATCCAGTGGGCACCGGGCCTGCCGAAGACCCGCTCGGGCAAGATCATGCGCCGCATCCTGCGCAAGATCGCCTGCAACGAGCTGGACAGCCTCGGTGATACCTCGACCCTGGCCGACCCGAGCGTGGTCGACAGCCTGATCGAACAACGCCTCAACAGCTGACGGCCCACCCATGGCCCGCACCTGCAGGGCCATGGGCGCTCTTGCCTTGGCCCAGCCAAGCGCTGAAACTGCGCGTCATGGAAATTCTACGCCGTCAGATCGAAAAACAAGTGCACAGCCTTACCGGCGCCTCGCTGGGCGTGCTCGACCTGGATCAGCCGCGCGGCGATGCCGGCCTGTTCGGCCCCGAGTCGATGGTCTGGAAGGTGCATGCCGACTTCACCGCGATGATGGTCGGCGGCATCTCCGCCCTGCTCCTGCAGATGCTCCACCCGTTGGCTCTGGCCGGCGTCTGGGATCACTCCACCTTTCGCCAGGACATGCTCGGCCGCCTGCGCCGTACCAGCCTGTTCGTCGCCGGCACCAGCTACGGCGGCCGCCACGACGCTGAGCAGCTGATCGACAAGGTGCGGCGCATCCACCTGCAGGTGGTCGGCCAGGCGCCGGACGGCCGCGCCTATGCCGCCACCGACCCCGGCTTGTTGACCTGGGTGCACGTCTCGGAAGTCAGCCAGTTCCTCGCCGGCTACCTGCGCTACGTGGACCCGGAGCTGCCGGTCGCCGAACAGGATCGCTACTACCGCGAGGTGGCGCTGATCGCCGAACGGCTCGGCGCCCAGGGCGTGCCCAAGTCGAGCCAGGCCACCGGCGATTATCTTGAGCGCATGCGCCCGCAACTGCTCTGCGATGAACGCACCCGCGAAGTGGTCAGGCTGCTGTACACCGCGCCGATGCCGAACATCCTGGCCAAGCCCTTCGGCAGCCTGATGATGCAGGCCGGTGTCGACCTGCTGCCGGACTGGGCCAGCGAGCTGCTTGGCGAGCACCAGGCCGCCTGGCGCCGCCCGGTGATCCGCGCCGGCGTCAGACGCACCGCCAAGGTGCTGCGCTGGGCGGTGATCAATAGCGCGGCGCAGCGGGCGGCGCGGCGCGTGGCACCCTGACCGGGCGCGCGTATCGCCCAGGAGCCGGCAGCCGGCGCTTTTTGTTAAACTGCCGCCCTTCCCTTTGCCGAGACGCCGCGCGTGCCCTCTCTTGACCAGGCGCTGCGCGCCGCCCTCGCTGCCCGCGAAAACCTGCTCCGCGAACTGCATGCCCAGGGCACCGATTGCTATCGCCTGTTCCATGGCAGCCAGGAGGGCGCCGGTGGCCTGACCCTCGACCGTTACGGCGCGCAGCTGATGGTGCAGAGTTTTCACCAGACGCTGAACCGCGACGAGCTGCTCGCCCTGCACGAGCAGGTCAACGAAACCCTCGGTTTCGCGACCTTGCTGGTCTACAACGACCGCTCCAAGGGCAACTCGCGTGTCGACCGCAGCGACCCGGTATACGCCCCGGATGAGCAGGCGCTGGTCGACCTGGTCGGCCGGGAATGGGGCCTGAACTACCGCGTGCGCGGGCGCCACGCCGGTCAGGACCCGTTGCTGTTTCTCGACCTGCGCAACGCCCGCGGCTGGGTGCAGCGCCATAGCCCCGGCAAGCGCGTACTCAACCTGTTCGCCTACACCTGCGGCGTAGGCCTGAATGCCGCCGCTGGCGGTGCCAGCGAAGTGGTGAACCTCGATTTTGCCGAGGGCAACCTGGCGGTCGGCCGCGAGAATGGTGCGCTCAACCCGGATCTGCCGGCCATGCAGTTCGTGCAGTCCGATTACTTTCCGGCGATCCGCCAGTGGGCCGGGCTGCCCATCGCCGCGCGCCGCGGGCAGAAGCTGCCGAGCTACCCACGCCTGGAACAGCGCCAGTTCGACCTGGTGTTTCTCGACCCGCCGGCCTGGGCCAAGAGCGCCTTTGGCACCGTCGACCTGCTGCGCGACTACCAGAGCCTGCTCAAGCCGGCGATTCTCGCCACCGCCGAGGACGGCACCCTGGTGTGCTGCAACAACCTGGCGAAAGTGCCCATGGACCAATGGCGCGAACAGGTGCTGCGCTGCGCCAGCAAACTGGGCCGCCCGGTGCGCGAGCACGAGCAATTGCCGCCGGCCGCGGACTTCCCCTCGACCGATGGCAACCCGCCGCTGAAGACCCTCGTCCTGCATTTCTAGGAACCAGTGGCTTTCCGTGGAACCGGGGCCCCGTGCCATAATCCAAGGCACTCCCGCCAGGAAGATGAAGCGAAACCATGCCCAAAGGATTGCGCCGCGCCGCCACTGCCCTGTTGATTGCCCTGGGCCTGTACAGCCTGATCGGCTTCCTGATCCTGCCGGGCGTTGCCCTGCGCATCGCCAATCAGCAGCTGGAACACTACGCCACTCAGCCCGCGCGGCTGGATCGCCTGCAGCTCAACCCCTTCACGCTGGAACTGAAACTCTGGGGCCTGCATCTGGGCGAGCCCGGCAAGGAGCAGGTGGCCTTCGAACACCTGGCAGTCGACCTGGAGCTGGACAGCCTGTGGAGCGGCGCCCTGCACCTGGCGGACGTGACCCTGGTCAAGCCGCACACCGAGGTGCGCTTCGCCAAGGACGGCAGCCTGAACCTGGCGCAACTGTTCAAGCTGCCGCCCAGCGAGCCCAAGCCCGACGAGCCCAGCGAGCCGTTCCCCCTGCGCATCGAGCGTATCGAACTCGCCGGCGGCAACCTGCGTTTTCAGGACCTGCGCCCGCAGGAGCCGATCGACATCCACTACGATGATCTGAACCTCGAGCTGCACAACCTCAGCACCCTGCCCGACGACAACGCCGACATGACCCTGGTGGCTACCGGCCCGGCGGGCGGGCGTATCGACTGGCGCGGCGAACTGAGCCTCAGCCCGTTCAGTTCCAGCGGCACCCTGAAGATCACCGACGAGCCCATGCAGGCGTTCTGGCCCTACGTGCGCGACGCCTTGCCACTGGTGCTCGAACAGGGCGTCGTGAACCTCGCCACCGACTACCGCCTGGACCTGCACAAGGGCACCGAGTTGACCCTCAGCAACACGCGCATCAAGGCCGCACCGTTCGCCATGAAAACCCCGGACGGCAAGCCGCTGGTCAAGCTGCAATCCCTGGAAGTCAGCGAAACCTCGCTGGACCTGGCCAAGCAACAGGTGGTGATCGGCAAGGTGCGCGGGCAGAAGCTCGAAGCCTGGGCAACGCGCGAAAAAGATGGCGAGCTGGATTGGCAGAAGCTGTTTGCCGGCAAACCCGACCAAGGTGCCAAACAGGCCCCGGCAGCCGATACCGATCAACCGACGCCCGGCAAAGCAGCGAACGATGCGCTGGCGAAACAGCCGGCCAAGCCCTGGCAGGTGCAGGTCAAGGACGCACAACTGCGCGATTACCACGCCCACCTGGTGGATCGCGTGCCGGGCGAGGAAGTCGCTGTTGAACTCGGCCCGCTCAACCTCGACATGCAGAACTTCGACAGCCTGGGCACCTCGCCCTTCACCCTCAAGCTCGATACCGGTGTCGGCAAGCAGGGCAAGCTCGAGGCACAAGGCCAGGTACAGCTGAGCCCGACCACCGCCAGCCTGAAAGTCGCCACCCGCAACCTCGACATGCGCGTGGCACAGGCGTACATCAGCCCCTTCGTGCACCTGGAGCTGCGCAGCGGCCTGCTGAGCAGCGATCTCGACGTCGCCCTCAGCGGCACCGAACCACTGGCGCTGCGCGTGCAGGGCAAGGCTCAGGTGACCCAGCTGCACACCCTCGACACCATCAAGGACCGCGACCTGCTGCGCTGGAAGCAGCTGGACCTGGGCGGCATCGATTACCGTCATGGCGAGCGCCTGGATATCGAACGGGTCGATCTGCAACAGCCCTACGCGCGCTTCGTGATCAACGAAGACCTGACCACCAACGTCAACGAGCTGATCGTCAAGCAACCGGCTGGCAATGCCTCTCAGGCGAAGTCCTCGGCCGCGGCGTCTGCGGACAAACCGCTGGCGATCCGCATCGGCGAGGTCAGCCTCAAGGAGGGTTCGGCCAACTTCGCCGACTTCAGCCTGCGGCCCAACTTCGCCACCGCCGTACAGCAGCTCAATGGCCGCATCGGCACCCTGGACAGCAGCAGTAGCAAGCCTGCACCAGTGGATATCAGCGGCAAGGTCGACCGCTACGCGCCGGTCACCATCAAGGGCAGCCTGACGCCGTTCGATCCGATGCAGAGCCTGGATATCGCCACCCAGTTCAAGCAGGTCGAGCTGACCACGCTGACCCCCTACTCCGGCAAATTCGCCGGTTACCGCATCCGCAAGGGTCGCCTGAACCTGGATCTGCACTATCGCATCAACAACGGCAAGCTCAACGCCGAGAACAAGGTGCTGGTCGAACAACTGCAACTTGGCGAGAAGGTCGACAGCCCGGATGCCGTCGACCTGCCGATCCGCCTGGCAGTTGCCCTGCTCAAGGACACCCAGGGGCGTATTTCCCTGGAGCTGCCCCTGCAGGGCGACCTCAATGACCCGCAATTCAGCGTCATGCCGATCGTCTGGCAGACCCTGCGCAACCTGGTGCTGCGCACGGCCCAGGCGCCGTTCAAGTTCATTGGCGGCCTGGTCAGTGGCGGCAGCAACATGGACCTGAGCACGATCGTATTCGCGCCTGGCAGCGCCGAGCTGGACGACCAGGCCCGTAAAGCCCTCGACACCCTGGCCAGTGCCCTGCAGGAACGCCCGGCCCTGCGCCTGGAAATCGAAGGCTCGAGCGCCCAGAGCAGCGACGGCCCACTGCTCGCCGAGCGGCGCCTGGCGCGCGAGTATCAGGATTACCTGTACCGCATCATGCAGCGCCGTGGTGACCAGGTGCCGGCCAGTGCCGAAGAGCTGGCAGTACCCGAGGAAGAAAAGGCACCGCTGCTCGAAGGCATCTACCGAGCCCGCCTGAAGCAGCAGCCGCCGGCCGAATGGGCCAAACTGAGTGATGAAGAACGCACCGCGAAATTGCATGCGGCGGTGCTGGCATCGTGGAGCGACAGCCGCGGCCTGCAGCGCCAACTGGCGCAGGAACGTGCTGCCGCGATCAAGGCTTATCTGGTGGACAGTGGCAAACTGACCGACGAGCGCATCTACCTGCTCGACGTCAACCTAGGCCAGGCCGAAGCCGATGGCCGCGTGGCCACCCCCCTTCATCTGGGCAGCGAGTGATGCACATGAAACGACTGAGTCTGCTACTGATACTGTGCGCCAGCCCGCTGCTGAGCCACGCCGATACGCTGCGCTGCGGCAGCAAGCTGGTGAACCTGGGCGATCGCACCTTCGAGGTGATGCAGAAGTGCGGCGAACCGGCTTTCCGCGATCCGGTCGGCTACACCGTCGGCCCCTACAACCGACGTGAAACGAACATCGAGGAATGGGCCTACGAGCCCAATAACGGCATGTTCACCATCCTGACCTTCGAGGGCAATCGGCTGACGCGCATCGAGCGCAAACGCCCGCAATGACCATGATCAAGACACTGATTCCCTGCGCCCTGCTCATGCTGCTGGCTGGCACCGTCGATGCCGCGACCTGGCGTTGCGACCGAGCGATCGCCAGCACCGGCGACACCACGGCCGAAGTACAGGCCAAATGCGGCGAGCCGAACAACCGCGCCTTCATTGGCTACAAGGAGCAGACCGACAGCTACGGCTTCACCCATGAAGTGCAGCTCGAAGAATGGAATTACGGCCCGCGCAACGGCATGAACTACTTCCTGCGCTTCGTGGGCAATCGCCTGGAGCGGATCGACAGCAAGCGCGGCGACTAGCTTGCTGTCCTGATCAGATAGGCGACGACAGGCTTTCGCCGCCGCATAACTCTTGGAACCGACTCAAAGTCTTCAAGCCCAGGTTCGTCGATTTTGGCAGCTAAGTGGCGATAGCGGCCGTTCGGCCGCTTTGTCTTTTTGGTCCTCATGCCAAAAAATTAGCAGGCGACACCAATCGCCCCTTCAGAAGGCCGAGTGGAATCTTTGCGTAGAGGGTTGAGCGGCATGGATGCCGCGAGAGCCGCGAAGGGCCATGGATGGCCCTTCGCGGCGTGCCCTCGGAGCAATGATGGAGCGAGGGAACCCCGGCGAAGCCGGGGCCGTATGCCGGGGCTAGACCTTTTGGTTTCTTTTGGGGCGATGCCAAAAGAAACCCGCTCGACAGAGCGGAACCGAACGTATGAACAACGCGATAACGCTGGCAAACCACAGCTCACACATAGTGTCTGGAGCGTAGAAAGCTCGGGGCTAAAGCCCCTCCCACAAAAGCAGCCGCTTCCAATGTCCGCTTTTGCCTTGTAGCGGCCTCTTTCCTACCGTCTAAAAAGATCGTGAGCAGGCTCTTAACCGCGGGCAGCTTTGACTGCCGCGATGTAGGGTTCAGCATTGCGCTGATCCTGAATCAGGGCGATGAAGTCATTGCCGTCGGCGTCCTTGGCATTCAGGTCGTAACCGGCCTCGACGAAGAACCCGAGGAAACGCGCGAAGTCGTGGTCGCGCAGGCCGCGATAGGCTTTCACCAGCTTGTGCAGCGACGGCGGAGTGGCATCGGCCGGTTCCACGGCGAGAAACAGCTTGATCTGCTCATCACCGATGTCGTCGCCAATCACCTGCTTCTTGTCTTTACGCATCGCTCACTCCAGCCAACCAGAATACACGGGGCCGGCAGTGTACCGCCGGCGCTGCAGTCGCTCAACGCACGACGCGATTAGCGACTGCAGCCGGTCTTTGTAACACCGCCGCGCCCCTGTCACCAGGCGACATAAGTCAACACCCGGACGTCTGGCGCCGCTCTATACTGGCGGCACTCCTTCAGGAAGCGCCACCATGCCCACCCTGTTCGCCGCGTGCCGCCAGAGCCTGCGTAGTGGCTACTCCTGGGCCAACCTGCGCGGCGACCTGGCCGCCGGCCTCACGGTGGGCATCATCGCCATTCCCCTGGCCATGGCTTTGGCGATCGCCGTCGGCGTGGCGCCGCAACACGGCCTCTACACGGTGCTGGTCGCCGCCCCGCTGATCGCCCTGTGTGGCGGTTCGCGCTTCAACATCTCCGGCCCCACCGCGGCCTTCGTGGTGATCCTGCTGCCGATCACCCAGCAGTTCGGCATTGGCGGCCTGCTGTTGTGCACGGTGATGGCCGGGCTGATCCTGATCGCCCTGGGCCTGCTCAAGGCCGGGCGGCTGATCGAGTTCGTGCCCTACCCGGTCACCCTTGGCTTTACCGCCGGCATCGGCATCGTCATCGCCACCCTGCAGCTCAAGGATCTGCTCGGTCTGCAACTGGCCGGGCAGCCGAGCCACTACGTGCAGCAGATACAGATGCTCTGGCAGGCGTTACCCGGCATCCAGATCGGTGACAGCCTGGTGGCGCTGGCGTGCCTTGGCGTATTGCTGGTATGGCCGCGGCTGGTGCCCCGGGTGCCTGGTCACCTGGTAGCACTCACGGTCGGCGCGGTACTCGGCCTGCTACTGGAGCATGGCGGCCTGTCGGTGGCGACACTCGGTGAGCGTTTCAGTTACAGCGTCGACGGCGTCAGCTACCCAGGCATTCCACCTTTCCTGCCGACCTTCGCCTGGCCCTGGCAATTGCCGGGCGCCGATGGCCAGCCGCTGGTGCTGACGTTCGAACTGATCCGCCAGTTGCTGGCTCCCGCCTTTGCCATCGCCATGCTTGGCGCCATCGAGTCGCTGCTCTGCGCGGTGGTGGCCGATGGCATGACCGGCAGCAAGCACGACCCCAACGCCGAGTTGCTCGGTCAGGGCATCGGCAACCTGGTCGCGCCGCTGTTTGGCGGCATCACCGCGACTGCCGCCATCGCCCGCAGTGCCGCCAACGTCAGAGCCGGTGCGCGCTCGCCGTTGGCGGCGATCGTCCATGCCGGCGTGGTATTGGCGGCCATCCTGTTCCTTGCGCCGCTATTCAGCTACCTGCCGATGGCCGCACTGGCCGCCCTGTTGCTGATGGTGGCGTGGAACATGAGCGAAGCTCACCATGTGGCCCATACCCTGCGCATCGCGCCGCGCAGCGACGTGCTGGTGCTGCTGACCTGCCTGCTGCTCACGGTGTTGTTCGACATGGTGCTGGCGGTGGGCGTCGGCCTGCTGCTGGCCGCCGGGCTGTTCATCAAGCGCATGAGTGAACTGACCGATGCCCGCAGTCTGCCGCGGCACAGCCATCAGGCGCTGAGTGATCTGCCTGAACACACGCTGGCCTTCGCCATTCGCGGCCCGCTGTTCTTTGGCGCAGCCGAGCGCACACTGGGCGCCCTGCGCCGCCTCGATCCGCATATTCGGGTGGTGATTCTCGACGTCAGCGCCGTACCAATGCTCGACATGACGGCACTCGCGGCGCTGCACAGCATCGTGCTGGAGTACCGCAAGCACGGCATTGCCCTGATCGTCAGCGGCGCCTCGCCGTCATTGCGCCTGAAGCTGCGCCGCGCCGGCCTGCAACGGGCCCACGGGTGCCTGAGCTACACCCGTGATCTAGCCCAGGCACGGGCGATCTGTGAAGGCTGGCCAGGCGACGCCTGAGCCGCGCGCCGGTCAGCAGAAGGGCTTGGAACCTGTTCACGATCTTTCGCCTGCAAAAAGTGGCGAAAGCGGACGTAAGACCTCTATCTGTGGGAGCGGGCCATGCCCGCGAAAATAATGGACATAGCCCATCCCTCCAGAATGAGCCCGCCAGCATTACCGAGTTGCCTGTGCGCTCGGTTCCGCTCTGGCGAGCGGGTTTCTTTTGGCATTGCCCCAAAAGAAACCAAAAGGTCTAGCCCCGCCATCCGGCCCCGGCTTCGCCGGGGTTCCCTCGCTTCATCATTGTTCCGAGGGCACGCCGCGAAGGGCCATCCTTGGCCCATCGCGGCTCTCGCGACATCCATGTCGCTCAACCCTCTCCACAACGACTCCACTCGGCCTCCTGAAGGGGCGATTGGCGTCGTCAGTTACTTTTGCGCAAGAAAGACATTACAAAGCCAGCGATGACCGTCCGCTTCTGCCTTGTAGCGATCTCTCTATGCCGCTTAAAAAGATCGTGAACAGATTCTCAGAGCCCCTTGACCGCGTAGATGCCCGGCGCGTTGCGCCAGTAGCCCTTGTAATCCATGCCATAACCGAAGATGTAGCGGTCGATGCAGGGCAGGCCCACGTAGTCGGCTTTCAGGTCAGGGCGGGCCTTGCGGTCGTGGTCCTTGTCGATCAGCACCGCGGTGTGCACGTTGGCGGCACCGGCGTGGTGACAGAAATCGATGATCGCGCCCAGGGTGTGACCTTCGTCGAGAATGTCATCGATGATCAGCACGTCGCGGTCGATGAACGACACTTCCGGCTTGGCCTTCCAGAACAACTCGCCGCCGCTGGTCTGGTTGCGGTAGCGGCTGGCGTGCAGGTAGGACGCTTCCAGCGGGAAGTCGAGCTGGGTCAGCAGCTTGCCCGAGAAGATCAGCCCGCCATTCATCACGCAGAACACCACCGGGTTGCGCTCGGCCAGCTCGGCGTTGATGGCCGCGGCGACGCGGGTGATGGCGGCCTCGACTTCGGCTTCGCTGTACAGGCAGTCGGCTTCGGCCATTACCTGGCGGATGTGGGCGAGATCGGCAGACATATCGTGTCCTCGTAGGCGGGCGCAGCTGGCACCGCATGGATGGCCCCGGCGCAGGCGCTGATCACCGGGTCAGAAAAAGGCGGCAAAGTTACGCACCCGGCCTGCACGGTGCAAGCATCACTGCGGATGTTCGACAAATGGCATGGCCGTTGCGCGCCAATCGTAAAAAGTTCCACCTCTACAGCGCCCGCTCTGCAACGCAATGCTTTAATCTAGCGTGTTTTTTGCCCATTTTTGCCGGAGACCCCGCAATGCCAGTCCTCGAAATCCGCCACCCGCTGATTCGCCACAAGATCGGCCTTATGCGCCGCGCGGATATCAGCACCAAGAATTTCCGCGAGCTGGCACAGGAAGTGGGCGCCCTGCTCACCTATGAGGCGACCAAGGATCTGCGCCTGGAAAGCTACGAAATCGAAGGTTGGGCCGGCCCGGTACAAGTCGAGAAGATCTCCGGTAAGAAGATCACCGTAGTGCCGATCCTGCGTGCCGGCATCGGCATGCTCGACGGCGTGCTCAGCCTGATCCCGGGCGCCAAGGTCAGCGCCGTGGGCGTGGCGCGCAATGAAGAAACCCTGCAGGCGCATACCTACCTGGAAAAACTGGTGCCGGAAATCAACGAGCGCCTGGCGATGATCATCGACCCGATGCTGGCCACCGGCGCCTCCATGGTCGCCACCATCGACCTGCTCAAGAAAGCCGGCTGCAAGGAAATCCGCGCCATGGTGCTGGTCGCCGCCCCAGAAGGCATCAAGGCCGTGAACGACGCACACCCTGACGTGCAGATCTACACCGCGTCCATCGACCAGTGCCTCAACGAACACGGCTACATCATCCCGGGCCTCGGTGATGCCGGCGACAAGATCTTCGGCACCAAGCAGAAGGACGCCTGATCGATGCACGACGAATTCAACGATCCGTTGTGGCGGCAGGTGCTGTCCGGCGCGCAGATGCTCTTCGTGGCCTTTGGCGCGCTGGTGCTGATGCCGCTGATCACCGGCCTGGATCCCAACGTGGCGCTGTTCACGGCGGGCCTGGGTACCCTCCTGTTCCAGATCGTCACCGGTCGTCAGGTGCCGGTATTCCTGGCCTCGAGCTTCGCGTTCATCACTCCGATCATCCTTGCCAAGGGCCAGTTCGGCCTGGCGGAAACCATGGGCGGCGTGGTCGCGGCCGGCTTCGTGTACACCTTTCTCGGCCTGGCCGTGAAGATCAAGGGCACCGGTTTCATCGACCGCCTGCTGCCGCCGGTGGTGATCGGCCCGGTGATCATTTCCATCGGCCTGGCCATGGCACCGATCGCCGCCAACATGGCCATGGGCAAGGCCGGTGACGGCAGCGTGCTGCTGCCCTACAGCACGGCGATGTGGATCTCCATGCCGACCCTGCTGACCACCCTGATCGTCGCCGTGTTCGGCCGCGGCATCTTCCGCCTGGTGCCGATCATCTCCGGCATCCTGGTGGGCTTCGCCCTGTCGATCTACTTCGGCGCCCTCGACCTCAGCCATGTGGCCACCGCGCCATGGCTGGCAGTGCCGGCCTTCACCGCACCGGCGTTCAACTGGCAGGCGATCCTGTTCATCGTCCCGGTCGCCCTCGCGCCGGCCATCGAGCATATCGGCGGGGTGATCGCCGTAGGTAGCGTGACCGGCAAGAACTACCTGAAGAAGCCGGGCCTGCACCGCACCCTGCTCGGCGACGGCCTGGCCACCTCGGCAGCCGGTCTGTTCGGCGGCCCGCCCAACACCACCTACGCCGAAGTCACCGGCGCGGTGATGCTGACCAAGGCGTACAACCCGAAAATCATGACCTGGGCGGCGATCTTCGCCATCACCCTGGCCTTCATTGGCAAGTTCGGCGCCATCCTGCAGAGCATTCCGGTGCCGGTAATGGGCGGCATCCTCTGCCTGCTGTTCGGCTCCATTGCCGCGGTGGGCATGAACACCCTGATCCGCCACAGCGTCGACCTCAGCGAAGCGCGCAACCTGGTGATCGTCTCGGTGACCCTGGTGTTCGGTATCGGCGGCGTGCTGATCGGTACCGGCGACGGCCCGGACGACTTCGGCCTCAAGGGCATCGCCCTGTGCGCCATCGTCGCCATTGCCCTGAACCTGATCCTGCCGGGTAACGACGGCTGGAAGAAGAAGAGCGCCGACGAAGCGCCCGACATCTGAGAATCTGTTAATGATTTTTCGGCTCGACTTCAGCGTTCTGACTGCGAAGTAGCGAGAGCAGACGTAGGGTGGACAACGCTCTTTTTGTCCACCATTGCAATCGCAGAGCGGTGGACGGATAAAGCGTCGTCCACCCTACGAAGTGCCGCTTTTGCCTTGTAGCAGCCTTTTATGTCATCGAAAAAGATCGTGAACAGGGTCTGAGAGAAAGAAAAATGCCCGGCACTAGCCGGGCATTTTTTTACACGCTTTGCGGCGCTCGCTCACAGATTCGCTTGAGCGCTGCCACCCAGCTCGGGTGGTCGTTCAGGCACGGCACCAGCTCCAGGCTTTCGCCCCCCGCCTGCTGGAATTGCTCACGGCCACGGTCGCCGATTTCCTCCAGGGTCTCGATGCAATCGGCCACGAAGGCCGGGCACATCACCAGCAATTTTTTCACGCCCTGGGCCGCCAGTTCGTCAAGGCGCGCCTCGGTGTAGGGCTCGATCCACTTGTCCTTGCCCAGGCGCGACTGGAACGACACCGACCACTGCTCAGGTCGCAGCCCCATGCGCGTGGCAAAGGCTTCGGCGCTGCGCATGCACTGGGCGCGGTAGCAGGTGGCAAGCACCTGGGGCGACGCCGTGCGACAGCAGTCCGGCCCGCGCAGGCAATGATTGCTCGGGTCGAGCTTGCGCAAGTGGCGCTCCGGCAAGCCGTGGAAGCTCAGCAGCAGGTGATCGAACTCCTTCTCCAGGTATGGCCGCGCGCTGTCGGCCAGGGCCTCGATGTAATCCGGGTCCTGGAAGAACGGCGGCAGAATCGAGAAGCGAATCGGCAGCTTGCGCTCGCGCACCACACGCTTGGCCTCTTCGATCACCGTGGTGGTGGTGCTGTCGGCGAACTGCGGGTACAGCGGCGCCAGGGTGACCTGGGTGATGCCCTGGCCGGCCAGGCGGGTCAGCACGGTGTCCAGTGACGGCTCGCCATAGCGCATGGCCAGCTCCACCGGCCCTTGCGTCCACTGGCTCTTCATCGCCTCCTGCAGGCGCTTGCTGAGCACCACCAGTGGCGAGCCTTCCGGCCACCAGATCGAGGCATAGGCGTGGGCCGATTGCGCCGGGCGGCGGATCAGGATCAGCGAGACCAGCAGCCGGCGCAGCGGCCAGGGCAGGTCGACCACGTAGGGGTCCATCAGAAACTGATTGAGATAACTGCGCACATCGGCGACTTCGGTGGACGCCGGCGAGCCGAGGTTGACCAGCAGTAAGGCGTGATCGGTCATGCAATATCCCTTGAAGATGTCGCGATCAGATCCAGCAGACCGCGCACGAGTATTAGTGAAGGCTCAGCAGGTCGACCAGTGCCACGTCCAGGCGGGTGAAGCGAAACTCGAAGCCCGCCTCCTGTGCCCTGACCGGCAACGCATGCTGGCCACCCAGCAGCAGCAGCGACATCTCGCCCAGCCCCGCACGCAAGGCGAAGCCTGGCAATGGCACGATGGCCGGCCGGTGCACGGCATGGCCAAGCTCGCTGGCGAATTCGACGTTGCGCACCGGGTGCGGCGCGCACGCATTATAAGGACCGCGCGCCTGCTCGTGCTGTAACAGAAAATCAATCAGGGCGATTTGATCGGCGATATGAATCCATGGCATCCACTGGCGTCCATTGCCGATGCGCCCGCCCAGGCCGAAGCGAAATGGCGTGACCATGCGTTTGAGAAGGCCGCCCTCCTTCGCCAGGACCAGGCCGGTACGCAACAGGATCACCCGAATACCCATGGCTTCGGCCTGCTGTGCGGTATCTTCCCAGGCCACGCACAGCTGCGCCGCGAAGTCCGCACCTGACGGCGCCAGCTCATCGACGATGTGCTCGCCACTGTCGCCATACCAGCCCACCGCCGAACCGGATAGCAACACGGCCGGTCTCTGCTCGCGAGTCTGCAGCCAGGCCAGCAAGCGCTCGGTCAGGCCGATGCGGCTCTCCCACAACAGCTGCTTGCGCGCCTTGCTCCACGGGCGGTCGGCAATCGGGGCACCGGCCAGGTTGACCACCGCATCGAGCGGCGCGTCGCCGATATCCTCGAGACGCGCCACGCCGCGCACGGCGGTGCCGCAGAGCAGCGGCACCTGCTCGGGGCGCCGGCTCCAGACGGTCAGCTGGTGGCCCTGGGCGGCCCACTGGTGGCAGAGCGCCTGGCCAATCAGGCCGGTACCGCCGGTGATCAGGATATGCATGGCAGACTCCTCGTTATGCCGTGTCTCGGGGTTCGACACGCCTTGTGCAACCTTGCTCAAGAACAATCTGCGCCCCAGCTGCGGCCGACAGAAACGGCGGAAACTATTGTCAGGTGCGCCTATTCTGAAGAATAGATGCCCTGGCTGCAGATACTGCCGGCGCTCATGCATGGACTGTACATTGTATGAGCGATGTTCGAGGCGTAGCCTGAGGCCCAGCGAGTCGACGACAGGCAGTCACGGCGACTCGACAGCAGGTGAGGTAACCATGACCAACGCAGCTCCCATCGCCATCATCGGCACCGGTATCGCCGGCCTGTCCGCCGCCGAAGCGCTCCACGCCGCCGGCTATCCCGTGCAATTGTTCGACAAGAGTCGCGGCAGCGGCGGCCGCATGGCCAGCAAGCGCAGCGACGCTGGCGCCCTGGATCTCGGCGCCCAGTATTTCACCGCCCGCGACCGCCGTTTCGCCGCTACTGTCGCCCAGTGGCAGGCCCGTGGCTGGGTCGAACAATGGACCCCCAGCCTCTATCAATTCGCCAATGGTGTGCTCAGCCCATCCGCCGACGAGCAGGTGCGCTGGGTCGGCACGCCGCGCATGAGCGCCATCACCCGCGCCATGCTTGGCGCCCTGCCGGTGAAGTTCTCCTGCCGCATCACCGAGGTGTTTCGCGGCGAACAGCACTGGCACCTGCTCGATGCCGACGGCGAAAGCCACGGCCCGTTCAGCCAGGTGGTGATCGCCACCCCCGCCCCCCAGGCCAGCGCACTGCTGGCCACTGCGCCGAAACTGGCCGGCACCGTGGCAGGCGTCAGCATGGAGCCGACCTGGGCAGTGGCATTGGCCTTTGCAGAGCCGTTGCAAACGCCGGTAGAGGGCTGTTTCGTGCAGGACGACGTGCTCGACTGGACTGCGCGCAACCGCAGCAAGCCCGGCCGCGATGCCGCACCCGACACCTGGGTGCTGCACGCCAGCAGCAGCTGGAGTCGCCAGCACCTGGACCTGACCAAGGAGCAGGTGATCGAACACCTGCACGGCGCCTTTGCCGAGATGATCGGCTGCGCCGTGCCCGCGCCGGTGTTCAGTCTCGCTCATCGCTGGCTGTATGCGCGGCCATCTGCCGCCCATCAGCTGGGCGCGCTGGCAGACGCCGACCTGGGCCTCTACGTGTGCGGTGACTGGTGCCTGTCCGGCCGTGTGGAAGGGGCCTGGCTGAGCGGCCAGGAGGCCGCCCGCAAATTGATCGCCCATAACCAATGAACGGCGCAAAGCATCGCCTGACCCCGCGCAAGCTGCTGCTGTCGAAATGGACAGCAGCCAAGCCGCAAAACCGCGAGAAGCATTTTCTGGTCACCGAACTGTTCAGTGACGAGGACGGCACCGTGCTGCAGATCGAGTTGCAGGCCGTGCTCAGCAAGCGCGCCTGGCGCCTCGATTGGCGTGAGCTGCAGGATGCCGAGCAATGGCTGATGGGATGGCGTTGAACCTGGCGACAGCGGCCGGCTCTATGGCTATGGCCCTGTACACGAAATTTGACTTGTACAAGATCAGGCTTAAGATGAAATAACCTGTACACAAATAAATGCTTGTACAAGGTCATTTTTGAAGGTGTGCCATGTCCGTCAGCCCGCTGTACCGAAGAAAACCCACACTTGGCGTCAGCGCCTGTCTGCTGGGCTCCGAAGTTCGCTACAACGGCGGGCACAAGGCTTCGAGGCTGTGCCTGGATCAGCTGAGCGAATATTTCGACTTCGTGCCCTACTGCCCCGAGGTAGCCATCGGCCTGGGCACGCCGCGCGAACCCATTCGCCTGGTCGGCGACCCCGGCGCGCCACGCGCCGTCGGCACCGTGCACCCCGATCAGGACCACACCGATGCCCTGGCCGCCTACGGTGAACAGGTCGCGGCCGAGCTGCCAGCGATCAGCGGCTATATCGTCATGCAGCAATCGCCGTCCTGCGGCCTGGAGCGGGTCAAGGTCTACCAGGACAACGGCCATCCGAGCGAGCCCAAAGGCCGCGGTATCTTCACCCGCGTGCTTACCGAGCGGCACCCGAACCTGCCCATCGAGGAAGAAGGCCGGCTCAATGACCCGGTGCTGCGCGAGAATTTCCTGACCCGGGTCTTCACCTATTCGCAGTGGCAGACGCTGTGCGAGTCGGGCATCACCCGCGGCAAGCTGATCGAATTCCACGCCCGCCACAAGTACCTGCTGATGGCCACCGACCCGCTACGCTACAAGCGCCTGGGCCGGTTGCTCGGCGACCTGTCCGGGCAGGATCTGGACGAGCTGGCCAACCACTACATCGCCGAGTTGATGACCGCCCTCAGGCGCTGCGCCACCCGCGGCACCCACAGCAACGTGTTGCAGCACCTGAGTGGCTACCTCAAGGGCGCGCTGAGCGCCGAGGAAAAGCAGGAAATGCAGCAGCTGATCAGCCAGTACCGCAAGGGCATCATTCCGCTGGTGGTGCCGCTGACGCTGCTCAAGCATCACTTCCGCCAGCACCCTGATCGCTACATCGCCCAGCAGGTCTACCTGCAGCCGCACCCTGAGAACCTCAGCCTGCGAAACGCGCTATGAGCCGGCCGATTTCCAACGCCCCAGGCGCCAGCACACCGCAGGACCTGGTCGCCAACGGTTACCTGCCGATTCGCGACGTGGCCTGCATCACCGGCGTCAACCCGGTCACCCTGCGCGCCTGGGAGCGCCGCTACGGCCTGATCGTGCCGCACCGCACCGCCAAGGGTCATCGCCTGTATTCCCCCGAGCAGGTGCAGACCATCCATACGGTGCTTGGCTGGCTGAACCGCGGCGTCTCCGTCGGCCAGGTGAAAAGCCTGCTGCGTGCCGACCAGCCGCTGCCCGCCGAACAGGCCTCGCAGTGGCAGGAAAAGCGCGACCGCCTGTGCGATGCCATCCATGCCCTGGATGAGCGCCGGCTGGATGAGCGCTTCAACGCTGAACTGGCGCTGTACCCCGTGCAGATCCTCTGCCAGCACCTGCTACTGCCGCTGCTGGTGACCCTCGAAGCGCGCTGGCCGCAACAGCCGGGAGCGGCCACCGAACGGCTGTTCCTGCACAGCTGGTTGCGCAGCAAGCTCGGCGCGCGGGTCTATCACGACAATCGCCAGCATCAGGGCCAGCCGCTGATGCTGATCAACCTGTGCCAGTCGCCGATGTCGCCACAGCTATGGCTGTGCGCCTGGCTGATCGGCACCGCCGGCTGCCCGGTTGACGCCTTCGACGGTCCGATGCCGCTCGCCGAGCTGCCCCTGGCCCTCAGCCGCCGTCGCCCGCGCGCCTTGCTGCTGTTCTGCGAAGCCGACTCCAACACCAGCGCCCAGTCGACGCTGCAGCAGTGGCTCGGCGACCACGGCGTGCCCTGCCTGCTGATCGGTATCGAAGACCAGCAGGAGGCCGAGCAACTGGTCGCCCGTGCCCCGGACTCGGCGGATATCACCGTCGTCGCCGATCCGCTGGCGGCGCTGCAACACCTCGCAGATCGCCATCTGCTCGAATAGGACGTCCCATGCTGCAACTGATGTGGTTTCGAACCGACCTGCGTGTCACCGATAACAGCGCGCTGACCGCCGCCATGCAGGCCGGGCCGACGGTCGCGGTGTTCCTGCTAAGCCCCGGCCAGTGGCAGCAGCATGACGATGCGCCATGCAAGGTGGACTTCTGGCTGCGCAACCTGGGCGAGCTGAGCCGCGCGCTGCAACATCTCAACGTGCCGCTGCTGATCCGTGAAGCCGACCACTGGAGCGCGGCGCCGAAAGTACTCGGCACCCTGGCCCAGGAGCTGCAGGCAAGCGCCGTGCACGTGAACGAGGAATACGGGGTCAACGAAAGCCGCCGTGACGAGGCCGTGGCCGCCGCGCTGGACGAGCTGGGCGTTAACTTTCGCAGCCACCTCGACCGCCTGTTGTTCAAGCCGGGCAGCGTGCTGACCCGCACCGGCACCTACTTCAAGGTCTACAGCCAGTTCCGCGGCGTCTGCTATCAGCGCCTGCACACCGCCCTGCCGAAACGGGTGGCGCTGCCCAAGGCGCAAGACAAGCTGGAGATCGCCGCCGACCCGGTCCCCGAGCGCGTGGCCGGTTTCGACACGCCCAGCCAGCCTCTGCGCGATGCCTGGCCCGCTGGCGAGGAGGCGGCCCGCGAACGCCTGCAGCGCTTTGCCGATGAGTGGATCGGGGATTATCACGACAACCGCGACTTTCCCATCCGCCCGGGCACCAGCCAGCTGTCGGCTTATCTCGCTGCAGGCGTGCTGTCGCCGCGCCAGTGCCTGCATGCAGCGCTGAACGCCAATGCCGGTGAATTCGAAAGCGGCAGCCAGGGCGCTGTCACCTGGATCAACGAGCTGATCTGGCGCGAGTTCTATACCCATATCCTGGTCGGCTACCCGCGCGTGTCCATGGGCCGTGCGTTCCGCCCGGAAACCGAAGCGCTGCCCTGGCGCAACGCCACCAATGACCTGCAGGCCTGGCAGCAAGGCCGTACCGGGATTCCGATCATCGACGCGGCCATGCGCCAGTTGCTGGAAACCGGCTGGATGCATAACCGCCTGCGCATGGTGGTGGCGATGTACCTGACCAAGAACCTGCTGATCGACTGGCGTGAGGGCGAACGTTTCTTCATGCGTCACCTGATCGACGGCGACCTGGCCGCCAACAATGGGGGCTGGCAGTGGAGCGCCTCGACCGGTACCGACTCGGTGCCCTACTTCCGCATTTTCAACCCGGTCAGCCAGTCCCAGCGCTTCGATCCCGATGGCCGCTTCATCCGCCAGTGGCTACCCGAGCTGACCTCGTTGAGCGACAAGGCGATTCACGATCCGCATGCCGGTAGCAAGGGCCAGGCCAGCCTGTTCGGCAGCGGCGTGGATTACCCCAAGCCCATCGTCGACCTGCGCGCCAGCCGCCAGCGGGCCCTGGATGCCTTCAAGAATCTGCCGTCGGCCAGCGTATCGGCATGAGCGCCTTCAGCAAACGCATCTGGCTGACCGGCGCCAGCAGCGGCATCGGCCATGCCCTGGCCGAGCGTTTGCTGAACGAAGGCCATTGCCTGGCGCTCAGCGCCCGTCGCGAAGAGCCGCTGCAGGCGCTCGCCACGCGTTTTCCCGGCAAGGTGCTGGTGCTGCCGGGCGACCTGGGCGAGGCCCGTGAAGTCGACGCCATCGCGGCGCAGCTCGACCAACAATGGGGGGCGCTGGACTGCGCGATACTCAACGCCGGGGTGTACGAGCATGTCGACGCCAACAACTTCGAGGCCGATGCCTTGGCCCGGGTGATGCGCGGCAACCTGTTCTCGGCGAGCCACTGCATCGTTGCAGCCTTGCCGCTGCTGCGCCGAGGCCAGTCGCCGCACCTGGTCGGCGTCGCCAGCGCGGTCACCTACCTGCCACTGCCGGGCGCCGGCGCCTTCGGTGCCTCAAAGGCCGCGCTGCGCTACCTGCTGGAATCGCTGCGGGTGGACCTTGCCCAGGAAGGCATCGCCGTTACCGTGGTTTCCCCAGGCTTCGTCGACACGGCCCAGGCGCAGAGCAGTGGGCTCTCTACGCCGACGCGCTGGTCGGCGCACAGGGCCGCCCGGCATATCGCCAAGCGCCTGGACGCCCGCCCGCTGGAGATCGCCTTTCCGGGGCCATTCATCGCCGCCCTCGGCCTGCTCGGCCGCCTGCCTGCCCACCTGCGCCTGGCTCTGGGCAGGCGCCTGGTCCGCAGCGAGCGGGACATCTCCTGACACGCCACGGGCTTGCACCGGCCTTGCCAGCGCAGGCAACATCGTCGCCCTTTATCTTCCGCGACCGGATGCCGTCCAGTGCCTAAAAACCTGCTCAACGCCCTGCTGTTCATCTGCGGCTGGCTCGCCTGCCTGCTCGGCGGCGGCCAATGGCTGTGGGCGGTCGCCGTGGTGCTGCTGGTGCACCTGGCGCTGATCGGCAGTTGGCAACGCGAGGGCAAGCTGCTGGTCAGCGCCTTGCTGTTCGGCAGTGCCGTGGACAGTTTTCTGCTGCAGCTGGGTTTTTTCGATTTCGGCGAAGCGCGCCAGCTGATTCCACTCTGGCAGGCGCTTATCTGGCTCCTGGTGGGCACCACCCTTTACCACTGCCTGGCGTGGACGGCCACACCCTGGTGGCGTGCCAGCCTCGTCGGCGCCTGCTTCGCCCTGCTCTGCCACGGCGCCAGCACCTGGTCAGGCCTGGTGCGCCTGCCCCATGGCGAGGCGGCCAGCCTGGTGCTGGTAGCGCTCGTGTGGGCCATCGTGCTGCCGCTGCTACATGGCTTTGCCCGGCTCTACGCCGCCCGCCCGATGTAAGGTTTGCTTGGCGCCGCCTGGCCTGGCGTAGACTAGCCCGATGAGCGATGCCGAAAAGATTACCCACACCCAGATCGACGAACAGGTCAGTTGCAGCACCTGCGCGGCCTGCTGCTGCCAGTTGGAAGTGATGCTGATCACCGATACCGGCGTGCCCGAGCGCTTCATCGACAGCGACGAATGGGGCGGTGAAGTGATGCGCCGCCTCGACGACGGCTGGTGCGCCGCGCTGGATCGCGACAGCATGCGCTGCAGCATTTATGAAGTACGCCCGTTGATCTGCCGCGAATTCGAAATGGGCGCACCGGAATGCCTGGAAGAGCGACGCGGTATCAATACGATCTATCGCTGAAGGCGATATACATACACAAGAACATGCATAAAAATCTGCACAAAAACAGGCAATAAAAAACCGGACTAAGGTCCGGTTTTTTATTGCCGCCGCGAACTTAGAAGTTCAGGCGATAGTGCAGCGAATAGGCTTCGACGCCATCGTTGGGCTGCTTGATACCGGCGTTGGAGTAATGGATCGCACGAATACCCACCTCATGACCACCGGCAAAACGCAGGCCGGCGCCAATGCGGTCTTCGAACTGGAACGAGGAACCCAGATCATTGGACTCGAGCTTGGTATTGGAGAATGCCGCTACCCCGATACCCGCCTCCAGGTAGGGTTTGACCGTTTGCCCGGCGAACTCGTAAACGAATACCGGCGCAAAGGAAACACTGTGGTTGGTGGACGTGTCGTCCCCCTGCCAGTAGGTGTAACCGGCATCCCAGTAGCCGCCGAGATGACCGACACTGCTTTCGAACCAGCGGCTATTGAAATCGAACTGGGCACCGAGGCGATAGACCATGGTGGAGTCGCCAGATTGGCCGACGGAAAAGGTCAAACCCGTTGCCTGAGCGGCTGTAACCGATCCAAGAGACAACGCAACTGCAGCGGCCAAGCCAACCAACTTGTTCATTGGAGCATCCTTGTATATAGGGACTTATTAGTCTTTTAAGTGCGGCATGGTGGAACCTACAGCTACAGACTTTAGACAAGTTCCGTGAGTTCTAAAAATATTTAATGGCGCATTGCCCAGTCAATATCTTCCGGCAACGGACTCACCTCTCCGGCGCTGCCCCACAGCCGGGGTAACACACGCTGCATGGCCAGCGGCTCGCCGCTGCACCAGAAGCCGTCGGCGCCACGCGGCCCGGCAGCCAGCAGGTCACGGCTGGCGAGCAGCCGTTGCAGCTGCCGGGCCACCGCCGCGCCGGTGTCGATCAGGCTGATCGACGGGTCCAGCCACTGCTCGAGCAACGGCCTCAGGAAGGGATAGTGGGTGCAGCCGAGAATCAGCGTGTCGCAGCCCTCGGCCAGCAGCGGCTCGACGTAACCGCGCAGCAGCCCATGCAACGCGGGGTCGTCCAGGTTACCCGCCTCGATCAGCTCGACCAGCCCTGGGCAGGGCTGGGTCACCACCCGCACGTCGCTGGCGAACTGGTCGAGCAAGGCGGCAAAGCGCGCGCTTTTCAGCGTCCCGGTGGTGGCCAGCACGCCGACCACCCCGGAGCGCGTGGCTGCCGCCGCCGGCTTCACGGCCGGCTCCATGGCCACGATCGGCAGTTGCGGATACAGGCTACGCAGCTCGGCCACCCCGGCCACCGTCGCGGTGTTGCAGGCCAGCACCAACGCCTTGGCGCCACGCGCGAGCAAGAAGGCGGCGATGACCCGACAGCGCTCACGAATGTACTCGGGACTTTTTTCCCCATATGGCACGTGACCGCTGTCGGCCACGTAGAACAGCGTCTCATCGGGCAGCAAGGCGCGGATTTCCCGCAATACCGTGAGGCCGCCGACGCCGGAATCGAACACCCCGATCGGCGCGTCACGCATCGGCGGCATTCCCGCACACGGTGCAACCCGGGTCGCGCTTGACCCGCAACTCGCGAAAGCGCGAGCCGAAGGCGTCGATCAGCAGCAGGCGCCCGACCAGCGGCTCGCCGAAGCCGGCCAGCAGCTTCAGCGCCTCCAGCGCCTGCAGGCTGCCGACCAGGCCCACCAATGGCCCGGCCACACCGGCTTCGCTGCAGGTCAGCTCGGCTTCGCTGCCATGGCCATACAGGCAGTGGTAGCAGGGGCTGTCTTCGCGGCGCGGGTCGAACACTGACAGCTGCCCTTCCAGGCGGATCGCCGCGCCGCTGACCAGTGGCCTGCGCGCCGCCACACAGGCAGCGTTGACGGCTTCGCGGGTGGCGAAGTTGTCGGAGCAGTCGAGCACCAGATCGACCGCTGCCAGCGCAGCGGCCAGGGAGTCGGCATCCAGTGCCTGGCGATGGGCCTGCAGGGCAATGTCGGGGTTGAGCGCCGCCAGCCGTGCCAACGCCGAGTCGACCTTGCTCTGGCCGATACTCGCCGTGTCATGGGCGATCTGCCGTTGCAGGTTGCTCAGGTCGACGCTATCGAAGTCCGCCAGGTGCAGTTCACCCACGCCGGCCGCGGCAAGGTAAAGGGCCACCGGCGAGCCGAGACCACCGAGGCCGACGATCAGCACACGGCTGCCTTTGAGGCGCAACTGGCCCGCTACATCGATCTGCGAGAGCAGGATCTGCCGGCTGTAGCGCAGCAGCTCCTCATCGCTCAATTGTTCATTCATGTGGCCACCGCCCCAGGCTGATGCGCTCATGATCGGCGAGATCACGGCGGCTGTGAACCTCGGCGAAGCCGCGCTGGCTCAACAGCTCGCGCACCGCTTCGGCCTGGTCGAAGCCATGTTCGAGCAGCAACCAGCCGGGTGCCGCCAAGTGCGCCGGCGCCTGGTCGATGATCAGGCGGATATCGTCCAGCCCGTCGACGCCCGAGACCAGCGCGCTGCTCGGCTCGAAACGCACATCGCCCTCGCCCAGGTGATGGTCGTCACTGGCGATATAGGGTGGGTTGCTGACGATCAACCCGTAGCGCTCACCACCCAGTGCCGCGAACCAGTGGCTCGGGCGGAACGCGGCATTGGCCAGGCCCAGCCGCGCGCGGTTGCCCTCGGCCAGCACCACCGCCTCGGCAACCCGGTCGACGCCGGTGACCTGCCAGGCCGGCCGCTCGCTGGCCAGCGCCAGGGCGATGGCGCCGCTGCCGGTGCCCAGGTCGAGCACCTGCGCCGGGCCGCCAGGCAGCAGCACCAGCGAGGTTTCCACCAGCAGTTCGGTATCCGGGCGCGGGATCAGGGTATGGGGCGCAACATCCAGATCCAGGCTCCAGAAGCCCTGGCGACCAAGGATGTAGGCGACGGGTTCGCCATTACGACGACGCGCCAGGCTGCCTGCAAACCGCAGCGCGGCCTCGGGCTCCACTTCACGGTCGGCCCAGGTACGCAGGTAGCTGCGCGGCTTGCCGAGAGCATCGGCCAGCAGCAGCTCGGCGTCCAGGCGTGGGCTGGGCGAGTCGGGCAACTCGATGCTGTTGAGCAGGGATTCGATAGTGGCCATGGGTAGCTTCTTCGGCGGATCGGGGCGCAGGTCGATGATAGAGGCGCCCACCGGGCGCCGCGATCCGGCCCTACACTCGGTTCAATCGCTCAACGCCGCCAACTGATCGGCCTGGTACTCGGCGAGCAGCGGCTCGATCACCGCATCGACGCTACCGGCGATCACTTCGTTCAGCGAATACAGGGTCAGGTTGATGCGGTGATCGGTCACCCGGCCCTGGGGGAAGTTGTAGGTGCGGATGCGTTCCGAGCGGTCACCGGAGCCGACCAGCAGCTTGCGGGTGTCGGAAATTTCCTTGTGGGCGGCAGCATCCTGCTGGTCCTTGAGCTTGGCCGCCAGCCAGGCCATGGCCTTGGCGCGGTTCTTGTGCTGGGAGCGCTCTTCCTGGCACTCGACCACGGTGCCGGTGGGAATATGGGTGATGCGGATCGCCGAGTCGGTGGTGTTGACGTGCTGACCACCGGCGCCGGAGCTGCGGTAGGTATCGACACGCAGATCCGCGGGGTTGATCTCGATGGCCATCTGCTCGTCCGGCTCGGGTAACACCGCGACGGTGCAGGCGGAGGTATGGATGCGCCCCTGGGACTCGGTTTCCGGCACGCGCTGCACGCGGTGCGCGCCGGACTCGAACTTGAGCTTGCCGAACACGTTGTCGCCTTCGACCCGGGCGATCACTTCCTTGAAGCCGCCATGTTCGCCCTCGTTGGCCGACAGCACCTCGACGCGCCAGCCCTGCTTCTCGGCATAGCGCGAATACATGCGAAACAGGTCGCCGGCGAAGATCGCCGCCTCGTCGCCGCCGGTTCCGGCACGCACTTCGAGAAACACGTTACGGCCGTCGTTGGGATCCTTGGGCAGCAGCATGCGCTGCAGGCTGTCTTCCAGTTCGACCAGGCGCGCGCGCGCGGTGTCGACTTCTTCCTCGGCCATCTCGCGCATGTCCGGGTCGCTGTCCTTGAGCAGCGCCAGGGCGCCGTCGAGGTCGGCCTGTACCTTGCGGAATTCGCGAAACGCCATGATCACCGGTTCGATCTCGGCGTATTCCTTGGAGTAGGCGCGAAACTGGGTCTGGTTGGTGATCACCTCGGCATCGCCGAGCAGCGCCGTGACTTCTTCGAAACGGTCGTGCAGCAAGTCGAGTTTATTGATCAGCGAAGCTTTCATTGCAGGCCTTCTATTTATTGACCAAGCCGGACGACGCGCCTTCGTCGAGGGCGAACAGCTCCTGAGCCACACCCAACGCATCGACGCGCCCGGTGGCGGAGAATTTCTTCAGTTGCACGCTGGGCGCGTGCAGCAACTTGTTGGTCAGGCCGCGGGCCAGCTGCGCCAGCACGTCTTCGGCTGCAGCACCATTGGCGAGCATGCGCTGGGCGCGGGCCAGCTCGTCGTCACGCAGGCGCTCGGCCTGCTGACGGTAAGCCCTGAGCACATCCACCGCTGCCAGCTCACGCAGGCGCGCCATGAACTCGTCGGTACCGGCGGCCACCAGCTCCTCGGCGGCCTGGGCCGCGCCCTGGCGGCTCTTGAGGTTCTCGGCGATGACTTCGTGCAGGTCGTCGACGGTATACAGGTAGACGTCATCCAGCTCGCCGACCTGGGGCTCGATGTCCCGCGGCACGGCGATATCGACCATGAAGATCGGCTTGTGCTTGCGCTGCTTGAGGGCGCTTTCCACCGCGCCCTTGCCGAGTATCGGCAGCTGGCTGGCCGTAGAGCTGATGACGATGTCGCTGTGCGCCAGCTCCTGGGGAATGTCGGAAAGCAGCACCGCGTGGGCACCGAACTGCTCGGCCAGGCTGCTGGCGCGCTCCAGGGTGCGGTTGGCGACCACGATGCGCTTGATGCCTTGGTCGTGCAGGTGGCGAGCCACCAGGCTGATGGTTTCGCCGGCACCGATCAACAGCGCCTGGCTGCGATGCAGGTCAGCGAAGATCTGCTTGGCCAGGCTGACCGCGGCAAAGGCCACCGACACCGGGTTCTCGCCGATGGCGGTATCGGTGCGCACGGTCTTGGCGGTGCTGAAGGTGGCCTGGAACAACCGCCCGAGCAGCGGGCCGAGGGTGCCGGCCTCACGGGCCACGGCAAAGGCGGACTTCATCTGGCCGAGAATCTGCGGCTCGCCGAGCACCATGGAATCGAGGCCGGAGGCCACGCGCATCATGTGACGAACGGCCGCATCATCTTCATGGATATAAGCGCAGGCACGCAGCTCATCGACGCTCAAATGATGGTAATCGGCCAACCAGCCGAGCACCGCATCGACGCCAGCGCCATCCTGTTCGAGGTACAACTCGCTGCGATTGCAGGTCGACAGGATCGCCGCTTCGCGGCTCGGCGTATCGCGGCACAGCAGCTGCAACGCCTCTACGAGCTGCTCTGGAGTAAAAGCCACGCGCTCGCGAACATCCACCGAAGCGGTCTTGTGGTTGATACCGAGGGCGATAAAGGCCATGCACGTCGCTGACAGGGGGATGGAAGCAGGCAATTGTCCTACTTCGGCCGATGCAGAACAACCATTGCACCGTGTATGGCGACGATAGCGAGGGCCGATCAACGGCAACTGGAACGACTTTTCGAGCACCACAGGAACGCCCCTGGATTGGATGCAACCCGCCCGGGCTTCGACAGTCCAACCTCACATCGCCAGGACACACGGGCTGCCCATGGGCTTGCCCAACGGCTTGTGTCATGATGGCCAAAACCGCAGGTTAGTCGCATTTCCTCTTATGAATAGACCCATCGCGTTGCTCACCGCCCTGGCCTTGCTGGGCGGTTGTCAGACTTTTGCGCCGTCCGCACCGGACGGCAACGTTCCTGTGGAGGAACCGGGCACCGAAGCCACCGCCAAGGCGCCGGAAAGCTACGGCTCGTTCAGCCAGGAAACCCTGCTGGCGCTGCTGACCGCCGAACTGGCCGGGCAGCGCAACCGCTTCGACATCGCCCTGAGCAACTATGTGCAGCAGGCCAATGCGACCCAGGATGCTGGCGTCGCCGAGCGCGGCTTCCGTATTGCCGAGTACCTGGGCGCCGAGCAGGAAGCCCTGGACACTGCGCTGATCTGGGCCAAGAACGCCCCCAATGACGTCGATGCCCAACGCGCCGCCGCCGTGCAGCTGGCCCGCGCCGGCCGCTACGACGAAGCCATGAGCTACATGGAGCGGGTGCGCCAGCGCCAGGGCAACACCCATTTCGACTTCCTCGCGCTGTCCGCCGCGGAAACCGACCCGGATACCCGCGCCGGCCTGCTGCAGAGCTTCGACCGCCTGCTCGGCAAGTACCCGAACGACGGCCAGCTGCTGTTCGGCAAGGCGCTGCTGCTGCAGCAGGATGGCCGCGCCGAGGAAGCCTTGAAGCTGCTCGAGACCAGCGAGGCCAAGCAGGACCAATCCGCTCCGCTGCTATTGCGTGCCCGCCTGCTGCAAAGCCTGGGCCGTGGCGAGGAAGCGCTGCCGCTGCTCAAGGCCGGCATGGAGCGCAACCCCAGCGACAAACGCCTGCGCCTGACCTATGCCCGCCAGCTGGTCGAGCTGGGCCGCATGGATGAAGCCCGTGGCGAATTCTCCTCGCTGCTGCAGCAATTCCCCGAAGACGACGACCTGCGCTTTTCCCTGGCCCTGGTGTGCCTGGAAGCCGAAGCCTGGCGCGAAGCCATCGTCTATCTGGAAGAACTGATCCAGCGCGATGCCCACGTCGACCCGGCGCAGTACAACCTCGGCCGCGCCCACGAAGCCTTGGGCGAAGTGGACGACGCCCTGCTCGCCTACTCGATGGTTGGCGGCGGCACTGACTATCTGCCAGCCCAGGCGCGCATGACCGACCTGCTGGTCGCCAACGGCCGTGGCGCCGAAGCCTCCCGGCACCTCGCCGAAGCCCGCGACAGCGAACCGGAATACGCCCTGCAACTGTACCTGATCGAAGCCGAGTCACTGTCCAAGCAGAACAAGGCCGACCAGGCCTGGAACCTGATCCAGCAGGCGCTCAAGCAGTACCCGGGCGATATCAACCTGCTCTATACCCGCGCCATGCTCGCCGAGCCACGCGGCGACCTGAAGCAGCTCGAGCGCGACCTGCGCCTGATCCTCGAGCGCGAGCCCGACAACGCCATGGCCCTCAACGCCCTGGGCTACACCCTGGTCGACCGTACCGATCGCCACCAGGAAGGCCTGGAGCTGATCCAGAAGGCCCACGACCTCAACCCTGAGGACCCGGCCATTCTCGACAGCCTAGGCTGGGCCAACTACCGCCTCGGCAACCTCGCGGCGGCCGAGAAGTGGCTGCGCCAGGCGTTCGAGCGCTTCCCGGACCACGAAGTCGCCGCCCACCTGGGTGAAGCGCTGTGGGCCCAGGGCAAGCAGCGCGAAGCCCGGAAGATCTGGCGTGACGCCCTGAAGGAACAGCCCGAGAGTGAAATTCTGCGCAGCACCGTGCTGCGCCTGACCGGTTCGGAGAAACCCTGATGTCGCTTCGCCCCCTTCTCGTACTCGCCCTGGTCACCCTGCTGGCCGGCTGTTCCGGCCTGTCCACCCGCGAGGCGGTGGAACAGGGCCTGGGCGACCCGGCCCGCTGGCAGGCACACAAGCAGCAGATCGGCACCCTCGATGGCTGGCAGATCAACGGCAAGGTCGGCATCCGCGCCCCGCGCGACTCGGGCAGCGGTACGCTGTTCTGGCTGCAACGCCAGGATTACGCCGATATCCGCCTGTCCGGCCCCCTGGGCCGCGGCGCCGCGCGATTGACCGGCCGCCCCGGCAAGGTCGAGCTGGAAGTCGCCAACCAGGGCCGCTATCAGGCCGAGTCCCCGGAAGAACTGCTGCAGCAGCAACTGGGCCTCAACCTGCCGGTCTCGCACCTATTGTGGTGGATCCGCGGCCTGCCCGCACCGGACAGCAAGAGCCGCATCACCCTGGACGCCGACAGCCGCCTGGCGCAGCTGCGTCAGGATGGCTGGGAAGTCAGCTACACCCGCTACGCCGAGCAGGATGGCTACTGGCTGCCCGAGCGCCTGCGCCTGGAAGGCCACGACATCCAGGTGACCCTGGTGATCAAGGACTGGCAGCCGCGCCACCTCGGCCAGTAATCCGGCTCCAGCCCGCCAGGCGCGATGCCTTCCCGCATCGCGCTAGTTTCATGCCCGCAATTCCCGCGCCGCAGCCTGCGGTCGAGCGCCGCTATACCCAGGGCCATCACCCCGGGTGTCGCTGCGCTCGACCCGGGCTACGTGCTGCGCTAGCCTGCGCGACTCTCCTATCCCCTCTTGCCAGCCATTGCCCCATGACCACGCACGCCATACCCGCTGACGCCGAGCTGATCCTGCCGGCGCCAGCCAAGCTCAACCTGATGCTGCACATCCTCGGTCGCCGCGACGACGGCTACCACGAGCTGCAGACCCTGTTTCAGTTTCTCGACCACGGTGACGAGCTGGGCTTCAGGCGCCGCGAGGACGGCGTGATTCGCCTGCACAGCGAAATCGACGGCGTGCCCCACGACAGCAACCTGATCGTGCGCGCCGCCAAACAATTGCAGCAGCAGAGTGGCACCCGCCTGGGTGCGGACATCTGGCTGAACAAACGCCTGCCCATGGGCGGCGGCATCGGCGGTGGCAGCTCGGATGCCGCGACCACCCTGCTCGGCCTCGATCACCTCTGGCAACTGGGCTGGAGCGAGGATCGCCTGGCGGCCCTGGGCCTGAGCCTGGGCGCCGACGTGCCGGTATTCGTGCGCGGGCGTGCGGCATTCGCCGAAGGCGTCGGCGAAAAACTCACCCCGGTGGAGCTGCCGGAGCCCTGGTTTCTCGTCGCCGTTCCGCAAGTGCTTGTCAGTACAGCAGAAGTTTTCTCCGACCCTGAGTTGACACGCGATACGCCGCCCATTAAAGTTCGCAGCCTTCTTGAGGGGGGTGGTCGTAATGACTGCCAGCCGGTCGTCGAGAAGCGTTACTCAGCTGTTCGTAACGCGCTGATCTTGCTGAACAAATTTGTTCCTACAAGATTGACCGGCACTGGAGCTTGTGTGTTTGGGAGCTTCCCAAACAAGGACGATGCTGATAAAGTCGCCCGCCAACTTCCAGCCACACTGCCAAGTTTTGTTGCGCAGGGTGCCAACGTTTCGATGTTGCACCGCAAGCTGCAAGAACTGGCCAGGAAGTGAATGCGTAGCATCGGTTATACGTTACA
>JAAIGF010264780.1_pt1 | contig 39728 bp, 31 predicted proteins | sample 6487441 | NCBI WGS metagenome assembly JAAIGF01 (sample SAMN13974129, study PRJNA590717) | phyllosphere metagenome | biome: pepper field; feature: multiple bacterial spot infested pepper fields; material: pepper leaves; isolation source: leaves from pepper fields | host: Capsicum annuum ...
CACACTGGATGGAGCAAGAGCGGATGTGTTTGACTACATCGAGCGACGCCACAACCCAAGGATGCGGCGAAGGGCGGCCAAGCAGGATCAGAAGGTTGCAGCTCTTTTACAACCGTCCGTGATATCGGGGTAGAACCCCCCCTTCGATATGGATGGTTAGATGTGCACTGGCAGCTTCCACTTGGCCCTGTTCGAGCAGGTCAAGACGGTCGGCCCAATCCTGCATCATCCGGCGGCGCGGCTCGACATACTTGGCGTGGTTGTAGGCCGAACTCACCTTGTTCGGATCGGAGTGCGAAAGCTGCGCGTCCACCCAAATCTTGGGATAGCCGATCTCGTTGAGCGCCGTAGAAATCGTTCCCCGAATGCCATGGCCGGTCAGTTGGGCGTCGTAGCCCACTCGTTTCAAGGCAGCGTTGAGGGTGTTCTCACTGATGCGCTTCTTGAGTTCGCTGCGGTGCGCCAGCAGATGCTTCTGGGCAGGCCGCATTACGCCCAGGAGGTAGCGCACTATCTCGATCGCCTGGACAGACAGAGGCACGATGTAAGGCGGTATGTCATGCGGGCGCTTGCCGGCCTTGCGCATCTCGTCCTGAAGCTGCTTGACGATCTGCGGCGGAATAATCCACAGACCGCGGTCGAGGTCGAACTGCTCCGGTGTAGCCAGTCGCAGTTCGCCGGTACGCACCCCGGTCAGGAAAAGCAGTCGAATGCCGAGCTGCGTTTGCCAGCCACGCGGGTTGTAGAGCCTTAGCTTCTGGAGGAAGTCGGGCAGTTCAGGCAGACGCAGGTAGGGGTTGTGGCTCACCGGGGGCTTGGGCTCGGCCACCACGTCGAGGTCGGTGGCCGGATTAGCCTCCATGCCCTCGACAATGACCAGGGCGTAGCGAAACAACTGGCTCAGCCAGGTGCGGACCTTCTCGGCAGTGGTGAAAGCCTTGCGCCGCTCGATCCGCGCCAGGACGCCCAAGAGTTGAGGTCGGCGAATGTCGTAGATCGACATCCTCTCAAGGCTGGGCAGCACATCCTTTCCGAAGATTCTCTGGATCTGCGACAGCGTGCTGTTTCTGCCTTCCTTGAGTTCCTTCGCGCGATGCTCGACCCAGGCATCGAAGACGGCCTTGAACGTGTAGTCCGAGGCCAGCTTGATAGCGCGTCGCTTCTGTTTGCGGTCTGTATGGGGATTGATGCCCTTCGCCATGAGCGCTCGGGCTTCATCACGCAAGGTGCGTGCTTCGCGCAGTCCGACCTCGGGGTAGTTGCCCAAAGAGATGCGCTTTTGCTTGCCGAGCCAGTAGTAGCGCAGATGCCACGATTTGCCGCCGGTTGGAGCGACCACCAAGCCGAGGCCGTCGGTGTCAGGGATGCTGTAGGTTTTCTCGGCGGCTTTGGCTTGCCGCACGGTCAGATCAGAGAGTGCCATCATCAAACTCCTAGGTCATGAGACTTAGGCTCGATGCTGCTGGTTATCCCGATCCAACCCCAGCAACAACCCGGAACCGGCACCACCCACATTCTTTGGCCTCAATTTTGGCCTCAAAAACGCTGGCTGTTGGTGGATGTCCGTGGCGTTTGCTGTAATAAAAAAAGGAGCCGAAGCTCCTCTTTTCAACGACCTACAGATGCCAGTGGAAGTCTGTAGATCAATATTTGGAGCGGGAAACGAGACTCGAACTCGCGACCTCAACCTTGGCAAGGTTGCGCTCTACCAACTGAGCTATTCCCGCTTGGGAGGCGAAATTCTACAGCGAACAGGATAGCTGTCAACTGTTGCTTTCGATTTTTTTCGGCTTGTTGCTGATCGCTGCTTTTTCGTCGGCGCGCAGGCTTGGCCATGCAGCCTGCAGATACTGAAACCCCGACCACAGCGTCAGCAAGGCCGCAATGGCGAGTGTCCAGTAGCCTGCACGAAATATCAGGTTGCCCAGCCAGATTTCATGCGTGGGCATTTGCCCGGGCGTGACCGAATACAACAGGCACAGCAAGGCCACCATTTGTGCGGTGGTCTTGATCTTGCCGATGGCCGCCACGCGTACCTTGGCGCGCTGGCCGATCTCGGCCATCCATTCGCGGAGTGCGGAGACGGCAATCTCGCGTCCGACGATGACTGCAGCCCAGAACGCCATCCACGGCGTGGGATGGCCCTGCACGATCAGGAACAGCGCCACGGCGACCATCAACTTGTCGGCGACCGGGTCCAGAAATGCGCCGAACGCGGAATATTGGTGATAACGCCGCGCGACCCAGCCATCCAGCCAGTCGGTGATGGCGGCCAGCGCAAACACGCCGGCGGACGCGAAATTCGTCCACGTGTACGGCAGGTAGAACACCACGACCAACACCGGGATCATCACGATCCTGAGCAGTGTCAGCCACGTGGGGATGGTCAACTTCATTGCGGACTTGCCTCGCCTGCCGCATCGGGAAGCGCCAGCCCGTGCAGGTTAGCGTAGATTCGCGCGGCAAGTGCGGCATTGACCCCCTCCACTCGTGCAATCTCGGCCTCGCCGGCGGCCTTGAGCCCGACCAGCCCGCCGAAGTGCTTGAGCAGACTCGCGCGGCGCCGAGGGCCGATGCCGGGGATATCCTCGAGCTTGCTGGTCATGCGCGCCTTATGGCGGCGACCGCGGTGGCCGGTGATCGCAAAGCGGTGCGCTTCGTCACGCACCTGCTGGATGAATTGCAGCGCAGGCGACGCCGCGCCCGGCCGCAGCTCGCGGCCGTCGGCCATGATCAACGCTTCATGCCCGGCCCGGCGCTCTTCGCCCTTGGCCACGCCGACCAGCAACACGTTCTCGACCCCGAGATCGGCCAGCGCGGCCTGCGCCTGTGCCAGCTGGCCTGCGCCACCGTCGATCAACAGTACGTCGGGGAGCACGCCGTTCTCTTCCACGGCGCGACGGAAGCGGCGCTCGATCGCCTGCCGCATGGCTGCGTAGTCGTCGCCCGGCGTGATGCCGGAAATATTGAAGCGCCGGTACTGGCCACGCACCGGGCCACTGGCGTCGAATACCACGCACGAGGCGACGGTCGCCTCGCCCATGGTGTGACTGATGTCGAAACACTCCACGCGCTTGACCGGCTCGGCAAGTCCAAGCATCTCGCGCAAGGCTTCGCTGCGTGCGTGCTGCGCGCTCTGGCTGGTGAGCTCGGTGACAAGGGTCAGCTGCGCATTGCGCGTGGCCAGCAGCAGATAGCCGGCACGCTCGCCGCGCACGTTCCACTTCAGCGCCACCTTGTGCTCGGCCGCCGTACTGAGCGCCGCTTCGATCAGCTCGGCTTCCGGGATCTCGCGGTCGAGCAGGATTTCGCGCGGCGGAGAGTGCTCGGCGTAGTACTGCGATACGAACGCACCAAGAATTTCGTCGGCACTGTCTTCCCCGTTGGTCTTGGGAAAGAACGAGCGCGTGCCGAGATTGCGGCCGTCGCGAAAACTCAGCAACAAGACGCAAGCCTGGCTGGATTGCGTGGCGCAGGCCAGCACGTCCAGATCCGCTGCACGCCCGTCGACGTATTGACGGTTCTGCATGCTGCGCAGCGACGAGAGCAAATCGCGCAAACGCGCAGCACGCTCGAATTCCAGCGCCTCGCTGGCCTGCTGCATCGAGTGCATGATCTCTTCGCCGAGCTGATCGCTCTTGCCTTCGAGAAACATGGTGGCGCGGCGTACCGATTCGGCGTAATCCGGAGCCGCCACCAAGTCCACGCACGGACCGCTGCAACGCCCGATCTGGTATTGCAGGCATGGCCGCGAACGGTTGCGGAATACGCTGTCCTCGCAACTGCGCAGCTTGAAGAGCTTGTGCATCAAGCTGAGCGTCTCGCGTACACCGGTGACGCCCGTGTAAGGGCCGAAATAACGCCCTTGCACCGCACGCGGACCGCGGTGCAAGGCAATCCGGGGCCATTGTTCGCGGGTCAGCAACACGTATGGGTAGCTTTTGTCGTCGCGCAACGAGACGTTGTAGCGCGGCGACAGCGATTTGATCAGCTGGTTTTCCAGCAGTAGCGCTTCGGCTTCGCTGCGGGTGACGGTGACGTCCATGCGCGCGACCTGCGACAGCATCGAGGTCAACCGGGCGTTCTTCGGTGTCCCGTTGAAATAGCTGCCCACACGCTTGCGCAACGCGCCGGCCTTGCCGACGTACAGCAAGGTATCGTCGCCCGCATACATGCGATAGACGCCAGGCGCGGTGCTCAGTTGCGCAGCAAACGCTTTTCCATCGAAATCGTTGTGGGGCCTGACGCTCATTCGTCTATCGAAACATCACTCAGTGCGCCGCTTGCAAGGTCGTATCGCAAGATGGCATGTGCATCGGTTTCTGCGATCCAGACCGCACCGGCGGTGACCGCCAGACCGGCCGGGCCATGCAGACGACGCGGCAGCGCGACCGTGGTCAATTCACCGCCGCCCAGGCGCAGGCAGCGCAGGCGGCCATTGCCGGTGTCGGCGATCCACAGCAACGGCGAATCGGCCGCCAGTGCAATGGCCTGTGGGAACTGCAGGCGTGCCGTGCTACGTGGACCGTCCTGATCTCCAAACTGCCAGGTGCCCTGCCCGCCGACCAAGGTCTGCACCAGATCGCCGCGCAGTTGCATGGTGCGGATCGACGAGCCCAGCCCGTCGCAGACATAGGCTACCTGCTGCACGGACGCCAAGCCGGCCGGCTGTGCGAAAGCAGCGAGATGGCCGCTGCCGTCGCGAATTTCAAGGGCACCGGTGCCTGCGCGCGCGGTCAGCGCGGCTCGGCCCAGGTGATAACTCCAGATCCGGTTATCGCCGGCCATGGCGATCAACACCTGGTTGTCGGCGATGGCCAAACCTTGCGGGTAGTTGAGCGCAGAGGCACCGGGCGACGCCAGCGGGCCTTCGACCGGCTCGCCGGAACGACCGGTGCCGCACAAAGTATCAACCTGCCCGCTGCGCAGGTTGATACGACGTAGCGCATGGTTGCCGGTATCGGCGACATACAGCTGATCGCGTTCCAACGCCAAACCTTGCGGGCGCCGGAATGCCGCTTCGCCGACACCGCCGTCGATGAAATCCGCATTGCCATGCCCGAATTGGCGCAGTACGCGTCCGCTGTGCGTGCACTCGAGCACGCGGTGATGGCCGGTATCGGCGACATACAACCGGTCTTCGGTCGCGGCCAGGCCGGTAGGAAAACGCAACGCCAGGTGCGGCTCGGGCTCGCGCTCGGCCACGCCGTGCAGGTCGGCGTCCGATGGCGGCTGCTGGCCCTCGCACAGGGCAGTCAGCGCCTTGTCCAGGTCGCCAGTGACGCCCACCAGGCGCTGCCGCTCGCGGCCGTAGGCATCCAGCAGCACCAGCGTGGGCCAGGATTCGATACCGAAGCGTCGCCAGGTTTCCCAGTCCTTGTCGAGCAGGATCGGCGCACTCACGCCGTGTCCGCGCAGTTGTTTAAGCGAGCGTTGCGGCAGGCGCTCGCTGTCGAAACGCGGCACCTGCACCACGATCACCTGGAGCCGGCCAGGGCTGCGCGCCTGCCAGTGGGCAAGCTCGGCCAGGCGTTCGGCGCACCACACCGAACTGGCGTTGACGAACGCCAGCACCAGCGCACGGCCGCGATGCTCCTGCAAGGTGGAGGGCCTGGCATTGAGCCAGGTGGGAAATTCCGGCAGTTCCTGGGTGAGCTGGGCGTTCATGCGGTGATTATGCCCAAGCGCGATTAGCCGCGGGTGAGTCTGGCCACGGTGAGGCGCGCGGCAGTGTCGACCAGCTGCCATACCTGCTCGAAGTCATGCATGCTGCCGGTATACGGGTCGGGGATTTCATCGCGCGCGTCGATGCCGGCCCAGGGCAGCCACAAGGCGAGCTTGTCGCGCTGCGCCGCCGGGGCGAGCCGCTGCAGATCGCGCAGATTGCTGGCGTCTGCGCACAACAGCCAATCGAAATGCTCGAAATCCGAGTGCTTCACCTGGCGCGCGCGGAGGCCGGAAATATCCACGCCGTGACCGCGCGCGCAGCGGATGGCGCGCGGGTCCGGCGCCTCGCCGGCATGCCAGTCGCCGGTACCGGCCGAATCGACCTGGATGCGCCGCGACAAACGGGCTTCATCCAGCCGCGCACGCAACGCACCCTCGCCCATCGGTGAGCGGCAGATATTGCCCAGGCAGACGACCAGCACCTTCATGGCGATGCCACCCGCACCTGTGCGCGGACGAGATCGTCCGGGGTATCGATGCCCGGCGGAAACGGCTCAGGCGTCACCGCCACGGCGATGCGATAACCGGCTTCCATCACGCGCAGTTGTTCCAGCGATTCGATGCGCTCCAGCATGCCAGGCGGCATGGCCGCGAAGCGTTGCAGGAAGCCTGCGCGATAGGCGTAGATGCCGATGTGGCGCAGCCACTGACCTTCTGCAGGCACGCTATCTCGCTGGCTGGCGAAGCTGTCGCGGTGCCAGGGAATCGGCGCGCGGCTGAAATACAGCGCATCGCCGCCGGCTGTGCGCACCAGCTTCACCACGTTGGGATCGAACAGGTCGTGCGCGTTGTCCACCGGCGCGGCCAGCGTGGCCATTTGGGCACCGGAGTGCTGCAGCAGATCGGCAACGGCGCGGATGCCTGCAGCCGGCGCGAACGGTTCGTCGCCCTGCAGATTGACCACGCAGGTCTGGTCGTCCCATCCGGCAATGCGTGCGCATTCGGCAAGGCGATCGGTGCCGGACAGATGCGCGGCGCCGGTCATTGCCACATGCACTCCTGGCAGATGTTCGATCGCCGCAGCGATGCGCGCGTCGTCGGTGGCCACCCATACCTCGCGCGCACCCGCCAGCAACGCACGCTCGGTCACATGCTGGATCATCGGGCGATCGCCGATCCGTTGCAGCGGTTTACCCGGCAGCCGCGTAGAGGCGTAACGGGCGGGAATGGCGACGACGAAATCGGCAGGCGTGGTGGGTGTCATACGTGCGCGCTCTGGATGCAGTGGGGAAACGAGAAAACCGAATCGCTTGATGCCGATGTGTGATTGAGCGAAGTGGCTATATTCAGTGGGAGCTGCGCTGCACGGCATCAGCACTCAAAAACGCGCTGCATGCCCTGCTCGCAGCCATGCGCACCGATATTTCAGGGCAGACCTCTGCCCGAGTGTTGCGAAACTTCATGCAGCCTGGATGCCACATCACAGCAGCAAGCGCGTCCTCGACGCCTGGCTCGCGATGGTTGGCCAGCAACGTCCAGCTGCATGCTCACCATGGCCCGTGATGCACTCACACGCCCTGCCGGCTGGCCAATTTGTTCAGGCGGTCCAGCAGACTCACCCAGAACGCGGCCGGCAGCTCCGCCTTCAGTGGCACGCTGTACAACCACTCGTCGGCGAACGGACGGCATTTCACCGCGTCCTTTTCGGTCATCAGCACCGGCAGGCGGCTTCCGAAGCTGAAATCCGCGGCGCGGTAGACGTGATGATCCGGAAACGCGTGCGGCACCACGCCAATGCCGCGCGCGCGCAGCATGGCGAAGAAACGTTCCGGATGCGCGATGCCCGCTACCGCATGCACGCGCTGCCCGGCAAGCATGCTCAAGGGCTGCGCACGCTTGCCATCCATCGGCTGCACGCTGTCGATGCTCAAACGCATCTGCCACTCGCCGAAACCGGCATCATCGGGCACCTGCGGTGCGGCAGTCGCACTGGCCTGGCCAAGATTGACCACGCGGAAATCGCAATCGCGTGCCCGCGCGGCCGGTTCGCGCAGCGGCCCAGCGGGCAACAGGCGTCCGTTGCCGTAGCGCCGCTGGCCATCGACCACTTCGATCTCGACATCGCGCGCCAGACGGTAATGCTGCAGCCCGTCGTCGCAGATCACGATGTCGCAGCCCGCTTCGACCAGCGCCCGTGCAGCAGCGAGCCGGTCGCTGTCGACACGCACGCGTGCACCGGTTTTCCAGGCGATCAACACCGGCTCATCGCCGCCGAGCGCCACCGGCGTGTCCGCTTCGACCCACCGCGCGGTACCTGCGTCATCGCGGCCGTAGCCACGGCTGGCGACACCAGGCGTCCAGCCGGCTTCCTGCAGCTTTACGACCAAGGCGATCGTCAGCGGCGTCTTGCCGGTGCCGCCGGCAGTGACATTGCCAACCACGATCACCGGCACCGGTACCCGGTGGCGCCTGCGCCAACCGCGGCGATACAGCGCCCGCCGCAATGCGATGGCAGCGCCGTAGACCGGCGCCAGGATGCGCGCCGGCAAGGGGATCGGCGTGTTGTCGTACCAGTAACCCGGGGTGCGGGTGCCGCGCTTGCTCATGCCTGGCGTTCGCGGAATTGCATGCCGTGCAGATGCGAATACAAGCCGCCCTGCGCCAGCAATTGGTGATGCGTACCGCGCTCGACGATCCGCCCCTGGTCCATTACCAGCACCTGATCGGCATGCTCGATGGTGGACAGGCGATGCGCGATGACCAGCGTGGTGCGGTCCGGCATCAGCTTGTGCAGGGCGTCCTGTACCAAGCGCTCGGATTCGTTGTCCAGCGCTGCGGTGGCCTCGTCCAGGATCAGGACCGGCGCGTCCTTGAGCATGGCGCGTGCGATCGCCAGACGCTGGCGCTGGCCACCGGACAGGCGCCCGCCCTTGGTGCCGACATGCGACTGCAGCCCCTCGGGCAGTTGCGCGACAAATTCCATTGCGTTTGCGCCCAGAATCGCCCGCTCCAACTGGCCGGCATCGGCGTTGCGCATTTCACCGAACGCCACGTTGTCGGCGATGCTGCCGTCGAACAACATCACCTGCTGGCCCACCAGCGCAATCTGCCTGCGCAGATCCGCCAGCGCATACGCCTGCACCGGATGACCGTCGAGCAAGATCTGCCCGGCCTCGGCTTCGTAAAAACGCGGGATCAACTTGATCAGACTGGACTTGCCGCTTCCCGAACGCCCGACGATGGCAGTGACGGTGCCCGGTTGCGCAACGAAACTGACATCGGCCAGCGCCGGATTGACCTGGCCGGGGTAGCGCGCCGTGACATCGCGAAATTCGATCAAGCCCTTGGCACGCGTCAGCGGCACGGTACCTTGATCCGGCTCGTCCGGGCTGTCGAGCACTGAAAACAAGCGCTCGGCCGATGCCAGGCCGCGCTGCACCATGTTCTGCACATTGGTGAGCTGCTTGAGGCCCGGAATGATGGTCAGCATCGAAGTCATCAGCACGACGAAATCGCCGGCCGTCAGGCGCCCGGCCAAGGCCTGCGCACCGGCCACGAACAGCAGGGCCGACAGGCCGATCGCGCCGATCATCTGCACGGTGGCAGTGGAAATGCCGCGGGTGGATTCGACCTTCATCGCCAGGCGCAGGTTGCGATTGGCCAGCGCGCCATAGCGCTCCATTTCGGTCTGCTGGGCCCCGTAGATCTTGACCTCCTGATGGCTGGACAAGGTCTGGTCGGCAGCCTGCAGCAGCTGCGCACCGCTTTCCTGGATGCTGTGGCTGATACGGCGGTAGCGCCGCGCCACCTTGTCCATCACCCAGGCCAGCACCGGGGCGAGCACCAGGATGGTCAACGTCACCTGCCAGCTATGCCACAGCATCAGTGCCAGCGCACCGATCACCTGCAGCGATTGCTGGATCATGACCTTGACCGCATCTACTGCGGCCTGCGCAACCTGGTCCGAATCCGAGCCCAGCCGTATCAGCATCGAGGGCACCGGCTCCGAATCGAAGCGTGACCCCGGCAGGCGCAGATACTTGGCCATCACCTTGATACGCAGGTCGCGCGCGATGCTGCGTGCGGACTTGCCCATGGCCATGTCGGTGATGTAACCGGCGACGCCGCGCACCACGAACAGCAGGATGATCTGCACCGGCAGCCAGCGACTGACCTCGGCGTTCTTGTAGATGAAGGTCTCGTCGGTGATCGGCTTCATCAACGCCAGAAACCCGGTGGTGCCGGCCGCTTCGATCAACGCGGCGATCAACGCGGCCACCAGCAACAAGCGATATGGCTTGGCAAACGCCAGCAGGCGACGGTACGTGCGCCAGGAAGACACTGGCGCCGGGCGGTCGGTGGAGATGGTCACTGGCGGGTTCCGTTGGTGCTTGTCTTGCCGGTCGTACCGGTGGCGCTGGCCGGAGGCGCGGTGGCGATGGCAATGCGCCGGAAGCCGAGCTGGCCCAGCGCATCCTGCGCGGTCACCACGGCCTGATACGGGGTCCGCGCATCGGCGCGCATCAGCACGGTCTGTTCGCGGTCATCGCCGGCGATCTGGGCGATGGTCTGCTTGAGCGAATCCACATCCGAGCGCAGTACTTCCTGATCGTTGATGAAATAACGCCCATCGGCGTTGACCAGCACGCTCAACGAACGCGGCGGCGCACTGGTGTGCTGGTCGCTAGCGGTCGGCAACTGCAGCTGCAGCGTGGAGCGTGCGTCGAAGGTCGTGGTCACCACGAAAAAGATGATGAGGACGAGGATGACGTCAATCAATGGCACCAGGTCGATATGCGGCTCGTCCTGGCTTCGGTCGCTGCCGATGCGCATCCGTCAACCCTTCGCCGTGACGGGCTTGGCGCCCGCTGCGGCCGGCGCGACGGCTGCCGGCACGACTCGGCCATCGATGGTGTCCAGCAACAAGGTGGCTTCCTGCTCCATCTCGATGATGTAACCGGCGATGCGCCCCTTGAAAAAGCGATGTGCCATCAATGCCGGAACAGCGATGATCATGCCGGTGGCAGTGCACACCAGGGCCTTGCCGATGCCGCCAGCGAGCTGATTCACATCGCCGACGCCGTGATCGAGGATGCCCAGGAACATCTGGATCATGCCGACCACGGTACCAAGCAGACCCAACAACGGCCCGGCCGAAGCGATCGTGCCCAACGCATTCAGGTAGCGCTCCATGCGATGCACCACATGCCGGCCGGTGTCTTCGATACGTTCGCGAATCATGTCGCGCGGGCGGCCGCGCACATCCAGTGCAGCGGCCAGCAAGGCGCCCAACGGCGAATTGCGGCGCAGCGATTCGATGTGGGTGGGATCCAGATTGCCGCGCGCGGCCCACTGACGGACCTCTTCGCCCAGGCCCGGCGGCGTCACCTCATTGCGGCGCAGGCTCCACAGACGCTCCAGCACGATCGCCAGGGCGATCACGCCCAGCAACAGCAACGGCACCATCGGCCAACCGCCTGCCTTGACCAGCTCCAACACGATTCGATTCCTCCGGCAACACGGCCGCCTGTTCGCTGACCGATAGAATAGCAGCCGACCGCCGCCGTTCCGCAGCATCCCATAGCCGCGGCTGCCAGTGCCGCCGCTCGCGCAGTTGCAGGCCCGCGGCACCGAGCCAAACCCGTATCGCTCCCGCCTGGGCAGTGTCCAGCACTTCTGCTCCGCCCGACTTCCAGCGTTGCACGACCTCGGCGCGCGGATGCCCGAATCTGTTGCCATGACCGGACGACACCAGCGCCAGGCGTGCGCCGGTCGCGGCGATGAAGCCGGCTTGCGAGCCGTCGGCGCTGCCGTGGTGCGGCACGATCACCAGGTCCGCACGCAGATCCGCGGCGCGCCCGCGCAGCAGGCGGCGCTCGACGATTTCGCCAATATCGCCCGGCAACAGTGCGCTCGCATACGCGGTCTCGACCCGCAGCACGCAGCTGGATTGATTGCGTAGATAAGGAAACCCAACGCCGGGATGCAGGAAGCGGAAGCGCACACCGTCCCACTCCCACTGCTGCCCGGCGCGGCAACGTGCGGTGACGTCCAACGGCGCACCCGGTGGCGCAGCCGTGCGTGCCACCGGCAGCCCCGTGCGCACCGCGGCATAGCCACCGGCATGATCGGCGTCGGCGTGGCTGAGCACGATGGCATCCAGCCGGCGTACGCCAAGCGCGCGCAACGCCGGCAGCACGACGCGCTCGCCGGCATCGAACCCGTCGCGCACCGCCGGACCGGTATCGAACAACAGCGCATGGCGTTGCGTGCGCACCAGCACCGCCAAGCCCTGGCCCACATCCAGCACGTGCACTTCCGCCTCGCCTGCGGCGGTAGGTAGCTCGCGATCCGGCCAGAGCAGCGGCAACCACAGCAGCGCCGCCAACGATTTACCCGGCGTTGCGCGCGGCAGCAACAGCCAGAACGCACCGAGCAAGGCGGCGATCAGGGCAACCCCATCGGACTCGGGCACCCACCACAACGCCACCGCGGTGTGCCCGAGCCAGACGAACCCCGGCCAGGTCAGCTCAAAGCACCAGCCCGCAAGCTGCCATGCCCATACGCCGGTCCCTGGATAGATCGCTTCGAGCGCGGTCCCCAACAGGCACAGCGGCACCACCACGAAAGTCCACCAGGGAATGGCGACCAAATTTGCGAATGGCCCGACCAGCGACGCCTGCCCGAACAGGCTGACCGTCAACGGCAGCAGGCCAACGGTGGCCACGGTCTGCGCAGACAAAAAGCCGCGCACGATGGCGCGATCGTCAGACGGCAGGCACCAGACCAGCCATGCCACGCCGGCGAAGCTGAGCCAGAAGCCAGCCACCAGCACGCTGAGCGGATCCCACAGCAACACCGCCAACAAGGCGAGCGAGAGGACGTGCGCGGTCGAGGCGCGTCGCCGCAGTACCCTGGCGAGGGCCACCACCGCAATCATCAACACGGTGCGTACCGTCGGCAGCGCCATGCCAGCCAATAGCGCGTAGGCGGCGGCGCCGAGTAGCGCGGCAATCGATGCCGCATGCAGACGCGGCATGAAGGTGCCCAGTCGCGGCTGCCAGCGCCATATGCCAGCGACCAGCAGCGCGAAGAATGCCCCGACCAGCCCGACATGAAATCCGGAGATGGCGATCAGATGGCTGAGCCCGGTCGCGCGCAACGTTGCCCATGCCATATCGTCCAGCCCGCGGGTATCTCCGAGCGCGAGCGCCCGCAGGTACGGCGCAGAAGGGCCGCCGACACGCTCGGCGATGCGTTGCGACATCCATTCGCGCCACGCATCCACGCCTTGCGGCGGCGCGATCTGGCGTGCGGTTGCAGGCATGCGCACATAGCCCGTCGCAGCGATGCGCTGCGCCACTGCCTGGCGCTCGGCATCGAAGCCTCCGGGATTGCGCAAGCCGCGTGGCGCACGCAGCTTGAGCCGCAGCTGCCAACGCGCACCTGCATGTAGCGCTGCGCGCGGGCCGATGCGCTCGGCGCCAAAGTCGTCGTACCAGGCCAGTTGCAGGAGCTTCCCGCGCAGTGCCGCGGGCTGCGCCGGCGCTTGGTCCACGCGCAGCTGAAAGCGGGTACGGCGTTGCTCGGCGGTCGGCAGGCCGACAATCTGTCCGCGCACGGTGACATCGCGTGTTTCATTCCGGGGAAGCAGTTGCGACTGCAGGGCATCGGTCACCTGCCACCCCATCGTCCCGAATCCAAAGAGTGCCGCCGCCCCTGCCAGCAATAGCGCACTCCGGCGCGGGCGCAGCCACACCGTCGCGCCGCTGCCCAGCAATGCAACACACACGCAGCCGACGTAAACCATGCGCGCAAGCAGTGTGGGCGACCAGGCGCAGGCCACCACGCCCAGCAATAACGCGGCCGCAATGGCCACCGCCGATCCCATCTGCGGCGGCGCTGCCTGCGCTGACACCTCCATGCTGTCGGTCGCCATTCCGCACCCTATCGATCAACGTCTTCACCTTAGATCGCGGCACCTTCCACGCACAGCGGAGATCTGCCCAAGCCTGGGTAGGAAGAACACTGCGCGGCGCTCGCCGATCGCGAATACGGAAGAAGTACTGCAGCCCGCAACCACTGGATGCAGTGCGTAGGACAGTGCACACCTGACGATGCATGCCGCAGCAAATGGAGCGATCAACGGCGCAGCACGCGCTCTGGCCCAGCATTCGCCCCGATTTCATGGTGTCGCCGCTAAGGTGAAATCCGTTTTCCAGGAGTCTCCCCCATGCGTAAAGGCATTGCATTGATCGTCGGTGTGACCGGCATCTCCGGTTACAACCTTGCCAACGTGCTGCTCGCCGACGGCTGGACCGTGTACGGCCTTGCACGCCGGCCACTGCCCCACGACGGTGTCATTCCGGTCGCGGCAGATCTACTGGACGCCGACAGCACCAACAGCGCGTTACGTGGCCTACCGATTACCCACGTGTTCTTCTGCACCTGGACCCGCCGCGATACCGAACGCGAGAACGTCCAGGCCAACGGCGCGATGATGCGGCACCTGTGCGATGCACTCAGCGATGCGCCGCTGCAGCACATGGCGCTGGTCACCGGCACCAAGCACTACCTGGGCGCCTTCGAGAATTACGGCAGCGGCAAGGCCGAGACGCCGTTTCGCGAAAGCGAGCCGCGCCAGCCGGGCGAAAACTTCTACTACACGCTGGAAGACCTGCTGTTTGCGCATGCGCAGCAGCACGGTTTCGGCTGGAGCGTACATCGCTCGCACACCATGATCGGCATGGCCAACGGCAGCAACGCCATGAACATGGGCGTGACGCTGGCGGTGTATGCATCGCTGTGCAAGCACACCGGGCAACCGTTCGTGTTCCCAGGGTCGCAAGCGCAGTGGAACAGCCTCACCGACCTCACCGATGCCGGGCTGCTCGGCCGCCAACTGGCCTGGGCCGGACTTAGCCCCGCAGCGCGCAATCAGGCCTTCAACACCGTCAATGGCGATGTGTTCCGCTGGCGCTGGATGTGGGGCGAGATTGCGAAGTTCTTCCAACTCGATGCTGCGCCCTGCCCCGCTGTGCCTGAACCGCTGGAACCACGCATGAGCCAGACCGCACCTGCCCTATGGGCTGAGGTGGCCGCGCAACACCAGCTGGTAGAGTCCGACGTCAATCGGCTTGCATCGTGGTGGCATACCGATGCCGACCTAGGCCGCGAGATCGAGTGCGTCAACGACATGACCAAGAGCCGCGAACTGGGTTTCCTCGACTTCTACGACAGCCGCGCCTCGTTCTTCGAACTGTTTACCCGCCTGCGGGCACTGCGCATCATTCCTTGACCGATGCCATGGCGTCGCCGCAGGCTGCATTGGCCTGCGGCGACCAGGCGGCTAATGCCCTGGCGGTCGGGGTGCATGCGATCGTGCGCTGCCACTGCACTTCAAAATTCGCCACCATTTCGGCTAACGGGCACAGCACCGGTAACCGCTGAAGATTCCACGCTCAGACACGACGCGATCGGTCTGCCAACCGACCGCTTCGCCATGCGCTTACACCGCAGACGGCGCCAATTCGCGCAGCTTGCCCTGGTTTAGCTCCAGCACGCGGTCCAGACGCCGTGCCAAGCCGCGGTCGTGCGTCACCAACACCAGGCTGGTGCGCTGGGCGCGGTTGAGCTCCAGCATCAGCTCGAACACGGTGCCCGCGGTCTTGTCGTCCAGATTGCCGGTGGGCTCGTCGCCCAATACGCAGCCCGGCTTGTTGACCAATGCACGCGCCACCGCACAGCGCTGACGTTCGCCCCCGGAGAGTTCGCTGGGCTTGTGTTCGACGCGATGCCCAAGCCCAACCGATTCCAGCAGTTGCAGTGCCTGACCCTTGGCGACGGCCACATCCTTGCCGGACAACAGTACCGGCATCATCACGTTCTCCAACGCGGTGAATTCGGGCAACAAGTGATGGAACTGGTAGACGAAGCCAAGCGCCTGGTTACGCAGCTTGCCGCGCTGCGCGTCGGACAGCGCCGACATGCGCTCGCCGGCCACATACACCTCGCCGGAGGTCGGAATATCCAGCCCGCCGAGCAGATGCAGCAAGGTGCTCTTGCCGGCGCCGGAGGCACCGACGATCGCCACGGTTTCGCCGGTGGCCACCGAGAGATCCAGGCCATCGAATACCGGCGTGCGCATCTTGCCTTCGGCGTAGGTCTTGGCCAGCGCTTCGGCGCGGATCACCGCAGTTGCCTGTTCTGGTGTTTGCACGGCCGCTTCCCGGATCTCATTCATAGCGCAGCGCCTCCGCCGGCTGGGTGCGCGAAGCGCGCCACGCCGGGTACAAGGTCGCCAGGAAACTCATCACCAATGCCACCACGGTGATCACTACCACGTCCTGGGTTTGCATATCGGTCGGCAGGCCGGTGATGTAGTACACGTCTTCGGGTAGCAACTTGACGCTGAAAATCGTTTCGATCACGCCCAGGATGCGTTCGAGGTTGAACGTCAGCACGATGCCGCCGATCACGCCCATGAAGGTACCCATGAAGCCGATCAACGAGCCCTGCACCATGAATACCTGCATCACCCCGCCCGGCGACAGCCCGAGCGTGCGCAAGATGGCGATATCGGCCTGTTTGTCGGTCACCAGCATCACTTGCGAGGACACCAGGTTGAACGCTCCCATCGCCACGATCAGCGACAGCAGGATGCCCATCACCGTCTTTTCCATCTTCAAGGAGTGGTACAGGTTGGCGTTTTCCTGGGTCCAGTCGCTGACCCGATACGGGCCGTGCAACTTCACCGCCAGATCGCGCGCCACCGGCCAGGCCTGATCCATGTCATGCAGGCGCAGGCGCACGCCGGTGACGCCATCCATGCGCAGCACGCGCGCAAGGTCCTGCATGTTCACCACGGCCAGGCCGCGGTCGATCTCGTTGTATCCGGCCTCGAAAATACCGCTCACGGTAAAGCGCTTGAGCCGCGGCATCGCGCCCAGCGGCGTTGCCTGGGTGTCGCTGAGCAACACGACGATGCTGTCGCCGACATCCACGCCAAGCCACAACGCCAGCTCCTTGCCGATGACGATGTTGTACGAGCCAGGGGTCAGGCTGTCGACCGAGCCCTGCTGCATCTTCTTGGCCAGCACCGACACCTTGCCTTCTTCGGCAGGAATCACGCCGCGCACGATGGCCGGCTGCTTGCGCGGGCCCTGCAATAAGGATTCGGTTTCGATGTAGGGCGCGGCACCGGCTACGCGCGGATCGGACATGGCGACCTCGACCGCATGCTGCCAGTCGCGCATCGGCGCGCCTTCTGCACTGACAGTCGCGTGGGCAGCCATCTGCAGCAGGCGGTCGCGAATTTCCTTCTGGAAACCGCTCATCACTGCAAGCGTGGTGATCAGCACGGTCACGCCCAGGGCGATGCCCAGGATCGACGCCATCGAAATAAACGATATGAAGCCATTGCGCCGCTTGGCACGCAGATAGCGCAAGCCGATGGCAACCGGGATAGGTTTGAACATGCGGTTCAACCGGGAAAGGGATGCTATGGTGCCACTAGCGGCCGCCCCGACGAAATGGCGTGGGCCTGAGCGGCCAGACGCAGTTCACGTCGTTGCGGCGCCGGCAAGGTGTCCGGCCAGAAATGCAGGCGCTCGCGCCGGCCATCCGCTCGCCTCCACGACACCACCGCAAGCGGTCCGCGCCAACGGACCTGCAGCCCTTCCACCTGCATACCGTCAATGCTGGCGGGCGTTTGCGTCCATGGCACCAGCAACTGCCTCACTGGCGAACGCAACAGCTGGCGCACTGCTCGCCCGCCTGCAAACACCGCGTACGCCGACAACGACACGGCCAGCCACGGTGGTACGCCACTGCGCCACACCGCGCACACGGCCAGCGCCACCAACACGCTCAATGCGCAAATCAACCAGCGCGAGGGGCGCCACTCAAGCCGGCAAGGCGCGAATATCGGCGATGAGTGCGGCGTTGGCGGCATCGGGGCAAGCCTCGTATCCCATGAACCAGCGCCACAACTTATCGTCTTCGCAATCCAGTAGCTGTAGGAAAACCGCGCGCTCGGCGTCGGGAGCCTGCGCCCAGCGTTGATCAAGGTAGCGCCCGAACAATTGGTCGAGTTCGCGCATGCCGCGCCGGCAACGCCAGCGCAGTTTTTTCAGCAGGGTTTGTTCGTCCATTCTCACTCTCCACCGCACCGCATGGCGGGCCAAAAACGACAGCGGCACCTGACCCAAGGGCCGGTGCCGCTGCAAACCACATCCCCGTGGTGGGGAATCAATGCCGTGCAATCAGGCGCGACGCGCCATCATCAGCTTCTTGATTTCGGCGATCGCCAGCGCCGGGTTCAAGCCCTTCGGGCAGGTCCGTGCGCAGTTCATGATGGTGTGGCAGCGATACAGCTTGAACGGGTCTTCCAGATCGTCCAGACGCGCACCGGTGTCTTCGTCGCGCGAATCGATGATCCAACGGTAGGCCTGCAGCAGGATCGCCGGGCCCAGATACCGCTCGCCATTCCACCAGTAGCTTGGGCAACTGGTCGAGCAGCATGCGCACAGGATGCACTCGTACAATCCGTCGAGCTTGCGACGGTCTTCCGGCGACTGCAGGCGCTCGCGGTCCGGCGGCGGCGGGGTCTGGGTACGGATCCACGGCTTGATCGACGCGTACTGCGCATAGAAATGCGTCAGATCCGGCACCAGGTCCTTGATCACGCTCATGTGCGGCAGCGGATAGATCGGCACCTCGGACTTGCCGCATGCGGCAATCGCCTTGGTGCAGGCCAGCGTGTTGGTGCCATTGATGTTCATCGCGCACGAGCCGCAAATGCCCTCGCGGCAGGAGCGACGGAACGCCAGCGTCGGGTCGATCTCGTTCTTGATCTTGATCAGCGCGTCCAGGACCATCGGGCCGCATTTATCCAGATCGATCTCGTAACTGTCGGTGCGCGGGTTGGCGTCGACGTCCGGATCCCAGCGGTAGACCTTGAAGGTGCGCGTGTTCTTGGCGCCCTTTGCAGGGTAATGCTTGCCCTTGCCGATCTTTGAATTCTTGGGGAGGGTGAACTCTGCCATAGCTGCTCTCGTTGGCTCAGGCGATGCGCGGTGCGGACGACAACTGCACCGTGCGCATGAAGGTAAAGATGACGGATGCCACTGCCGAAGCAGTCGCACAGCGGCCGGCCATGTGCCGGCGCTGCTCCAGCGTCATGCCACGACCACACTGCTGCACCGACTCGCCGCCACGCGCCGAGGCGATGGCAAGCGATGACAAGGCAACGGTGGGTCGCTGCATGCGCATCGATCAGTAAACGCGCGGCTTCGGCGGGACCACGTCCACGTCCTTGCTCAGCGTGTACATGTGCACAGGGCGGTAATCGAATTCGCACTTGCCCTTGTCGTCGACGGTCACCAGCGTGTGCTTCTGCCAGTTGACATCGTCGCGATCCGGGAAGTCTTCGTGCGAATGCGCGCCGCGGCTTTCCTTGCGCTGTTCGGCCGAATTGATCGTCGCCACCGCGTTGAGCAGCAGGTTGTTCAATTCATAGGTCTCGATCAGGTCCGAATTCCACACCAGCGAACGGTCAGACACCTTGACGTCTTCGAAGGTGGCGAAGATCTCGGCCATCTTGTCCACGCCCTCTTTCAGCGTCTTGCTGGTGCGGAACACGGCGGCGTCCGATTGCATGGTGCGCTGCATGTTGTCGCGGATCACGGCCGTCGGCGTGGAGCCGTTGGCGTGACGCAGCTTGTCCAGCAGGCCCAAGGCCTTGTCGCAGGCATCGGACGGCAGCGTCTTGTGCGGCTGATTGGGCTTGACCGTCTCGGCACAGCGATTGGCAACCGCGCGGCCGAACACCACTAGGTCCAGCAGCGAGTTCGAACCCAGACGGTTTGCACCATGGACCGAGACGCACGCCGCCTCGCCGATGGCATACAGGCCCGGCACCACTGCATCCGCATCGTCGCCCTGCTTACGCACGACCTCGCCGTAGAAGTTGGTCGGAATGCCGCCCATGTTGTAGTGCACGGTCGGCAGCACCGGGATCGGCTGCTTGGTCACGTCCACGCCGGCGAAGATGTGTGCGCTTTCGGCGATGCCGGGCAGCTTTTCGTTGATCACTTCCGGACCAAGGTGGGTCAGGTCGAGCAGGATGTGATCCTTGTGCTCGCCCACGCCACGGCCTTCTCGAATTTCCACCGTCATCGAACGCGACACCACGTCGCGCGACGCCAGATCCTTGTAATGCGGTGCGTAGCGCTCCATGAAGCGCTCGCCATTGCTGTTGCGCAGGATGCCGCCTTCGCCGCGCACGCCCTCGGTGATCAGGCAGCCCGCGCCGTAGATGCCGGTGGGGTGGAACTGCACGAATTCCATGTCCTGCACGGGCAGGCCGGCACGCATCACCAGGCCGCCGCCGTCACCGGTACAGGTGTGTGCGGAGGTGGCGCTGAAGTAGGCACGGCCGTAACCGCCGGTCGCCAGCACCACACCGTGGGCGCGGAACAGATGCAGCGAGCCTTCGGCCATGTCCAGTGCGAGCACGCCACGGCAGACGCCTTCTTCGTCAAAAATCAGATCGAGCGCGAAGTACTCGATCATGAAGCGTGCGTTGTGCGCTAGCGACTGCTGATACAACGTATGCAGCATGGCGTGGCCGGTCCGGTCGGCTGCGGCGCAGGTACGCTGCGCGGACGGGCCTTCGCCATACTTGGTGGTCATGCCGCCGAACGGGCGCTGGTAGATCTTGCCCTCTTCGGTACGCGAGAACGGCACGCCGTAGTGTTCGAGCTCGATGATGGCCGGAATCGCTTCGCGACACATGTACTCGATCGCGTCCTGGTCACCCAGCCAATCGGAGCCCTTGATGGTGTCGTAAAAGTGGTAGCGCCAGTCGTCCTCGCCCATGTTGCCCAGCGCCGCGGAAATACCGCCCTGCGCTGCAACGGTGTGCGAACGGGTCGGGAAGACCTTGGTCAGGCAGACCGTCTGCAGGCCCTTCTGGGCCAGGCCGAACGTGGCGCGCAGGCCGGCGCCACCGGCGCCCACCACGACCATGTCGTACTTGTGTTCTGTGATCTTGTAAACGGACATCGAATTATGGGTTCCTGTTTGGTCGCTGACGACTCAGCTCATGCCCAGCGCGATACGCGCCACGGCAAATACGCTGACGATGGCGCCCAGCACGGCAACAAAACGCACGAGGGTCTGCGCAATCAGTGCGAGCAGCGAGTCGTGCACGTAGTCTTCCAGTACCACCTGCATGCCAAGCTGGGCATGCCAGAACGAGGCAATGAGGAAAGCGACAAGCAAAATCGCATTCCACGGCTTGGCCACTGCGGCGGTGGCGGCGGCGTGATCGGCACCGATCAGGCTCAGCACGAAGATCAGGAACCAGATCGACAGCGGCACCAGTGCGGCCGCGGTCAGGCGCTGGATCACGAAATGTTCGGTACCGGTCTTGGCGGCGCCCAGGCCGCGCACATTCTTCAGAGGGGTACGGTAGCGGCTCATACGGCACCTCCGGACAGCAGTACGTAAGCCCAGATGGCGATAGTCAGCACAAGGCTCAGAACCACCGACAACCACCCCATGCTGATGAACGAGCGCACGGCGTAGCCTTGCCCGAAGTCCTGCAGCATGTGGCGCAAGCCACCGAACAGGTGGAAGGCAAAAGACCAGGTCCAGCCGAACAGGAATACCTGCCCATACCAGGTGGCAGCCTGATCGCGGAAACAATTCCAATGGTCGGGGCCAAGCATCAAGGTGAGCAAGGCAGCGGCAATTCCCAGTGCGCCGACGGACAGTACGATGCCGGTGGCTCGATTGAGAATCGAGGTCACCATCTGTATCTGCCAAAGGTATACCTGGAGATGCGGGGAGAGAGGACGTTCGCGGATCGCCATTCGCTGGGCTCGTTTTCTCGGCTGGGCGGCACTAGGCCGCTGTGGCTAAAAGCTGCTCAAAAATCGATGCAGCGTCCATTTTTTTCCCAGTCGCCGTAGCGCGTTGGCTCGGGGCCGTCGCGCCCACCAATCTCCTTCGGCAGTTGCTTTTTCTCGGGAATATGCTCCTGAGAAGAAGGCTGCGTCTCGGAATCCTGCGCTGGGGTGGGGGTTGGATGGCCTATCATAGTGCTCTCACAACTTGGCGATTTTAGTCCTCCCCTTCCGTGGCTGACAACCTGAATCTTATTCCGCAGGGTTTTGGCTCCCTGCACGACATGCAATACGTCCGATTGGCCGGTACGGATGCAGTGGCGTTTGCGCATGCCCAATTTGCCAATGACGTACAGGCGCTGGCGGTTGGGCAGTGGCAGTGGAACGCGTGGCTGACGGCGAAGGGGCGCGTGATTGCCATCTTCGCACTCCTGCGTGAGGACGACGCACACCTGCTGATGCTGTTGCCGGACGGCAACTCAGCCGAGATCGCCGCGCAACTCAGCCGTTTCGTGTTCCGCCGCAAGCTGAAAATCAGCGCTGCCGCGCTGCTCGCCTACGGCGGCTTCGTAGCGCCGGAACACGCGCATGCCGCGCAAGCCGATCTCGGAACCCAGCGTATCGAGCTGGATCTGGGTAGCGCAGCGCTGCCGCGCACGCTATTGCTCTACAGCCCGGATGCATTGGCGATGCCTATCGAACTGCCGAGCGCACAGGCGCAGTGGCGGACGACCGATCTGCAACTGGGGCTCGCCCGCCTGGTCGAGAGCCAGCGCGAACAGTGGACGCCGCAGCAGTTGGCACTGGACCGCCTGCAGGCGTACAGCGTCAAGAAAGGCTGCTACCCGGGTCAGGAAATCGTGGCGCGGACGCACTTCCTGGGCAAGGCCAAGCGCGTCTTGCAGCTGCTCGAAACGGATGCGGCCGTGGATGCAGGCGATGCCGTCGCATTGGACGGTAGCGCGATCGGCACGGTGGTGAGCGTGGCCGGCAACCTCGCGCTGGCGGTATTGCCGTTGGAGCTGACGCTGGACGCCGGTGCCGCGTTGCAGGCAGGCACGCAGGTCGCCCGCCCACGCGCACTCACGACGGGGCTGGAGCGTTAGCGGCAAAAAAAGCAGCGAGCCATGCCAGACGGGAATGGACATCGCGCAGCACGCAGTGGCCCAACGACACCCGCCAATTCCGAGCGCCGGCCGTGCCCGTCTGGCGGCTGCGTCGCTGTTGACCAGTTTGCCTAAGCCGCCTCCAGCCGCTGGCCGGTGGCTGGATCGAAAAAGTGCAAGGCCTCGCTGCGCAATGCCAGGCGCAACGGCTGGCCCACCGCCGGCAAGCTCTGCGGCGGGACACGGATCACCAGCGGCTGACCGCCACGGTCGAGATTGAGGAAGATCTCGTTGCCGACCGGCTCGATCACATCGACCCGCGCATCGAAGCCCAGGACCGCATCGTCGGACGGCTGCAAGTGCTCCGGGCGCACACCGACGATCACGTCCTGGCCGAACCAAGCCGCATCGACCCGCGCCGCACCCAGTGGCACGCGCCAACCATCGGCCATGACCAGGTGCAGGCCGTCCTGCGCGTCCAGACGCCCCTGCAGCACGTTCATCGCCGGGCTGCCGAGGAACCCGGCCACGAACAGATTGGCCGGACGGTCGTACAGCGCCATCGGACTGTCGATCTGCTGGATCACGCCATCCTTGAGCACCACGATACGCTGGCCAAGCGTCATCGCTTCGACCTGATCGTGGGTGACGTAGATCATGGTGGTGCCAAGCTTGCGGTGCAGCTGCGCGATCTCGGTGCGCACGCTGTGGCGCAACTTGGCGTCCAGGTTGGACAGCGGCTCGTCGAGCAGGAACACCGAGGATTCGCGCACCATCGCCCGGCCCAGCGCCACGCGCTGACGCTGACCGCCGGACATCGCCTTGGGCAGCTTGTCCAGCATCGGCGTCAGGCCCAACAGCTCTGCGGCGTTGTTGACGCGTTCGGCGATGACCTGCTTCGGATGCCCGCGCAGCTTGAGCCCGAACGCCAGGTTTTCGGCCACGGTCATGTGCGGATACAGCGCGTAGCTCTGGAACACCATGGCGATGTCGCGATCCTTCGGCGCCACGTCGTTGACCACGCGCTCGCCGATCTTCAGCGTGCCGGCGCTGATGTCTTCAAGCCCGGCAATCATGCGCAACAGGGTCGACTTGCCGCAGCCGGACGGCCCCACCAGCACCATCAGCTCGCCGTCGGCCACTTCGAAACTTGCGCCCTGCACCGCCACCTGGCCATTGTCGTAGACCTTGCGGACACCTTCCAACTGCACTTTCGCCATCGTTCGGCCTCAACGTAAGTTGTGCGCCCTGCCCTCGGCCCTCCCGATGGCGGTGACGCCGCATGCGCTTGCGAGGAATTCCCTGCAAACGAATGCATTGGTTTATTCTGACATGTAATCGTTTTCACATGGCAACATCGATCTCTGGAGGACCATGCCGCCACGCAGGTATGACGCATTGCCTGCAGTGCAGCTCGCCGCACGACGCATGGCATGCCATCACGCAGGTGCAGCTATGCCGCCATGGCGCTAACCGCTGATCGCCAGTTGCTGCAACAATCCGGGACTGGGTGTCAGCGTCCATCCCCCGCTGCGCGCACGCAAGTGTCGCTCAGGAACAGACGTACCGACCGCCGGACGACCGGCGCCTTTCCGACAAGCTGCTGATAACGATGTCTCCAGAATCTGAAACGCGGTCCATGCACAACACCCTGATCCTGTTTGGCGCCACCGGCGATCTTGCCCAGCGCTATCTCTTTCCTTCCCTGCTGCGCCTGTTCATCGACGGCCTGCTGCCGGAGGACTTCCGCATCCGTGCGCTGGCGCTGTCGCCGCACGACACCGATGCATTTCGCGAAGTACTGCGGCCACGCCTGACCGAAGCATTGCCGATCGCGACCGCCGAACAGATCGACACGCTGCTGCAGCGAATCGATTACCGCTCGGTGGATCTGCGCGATGCCGAGTCGGTGGCCAATGCGGTCCGCGAGCTGGCCAGCCGCCGCTGTGTGAGCTACCTGGCGATCCCGCCGGGCCTGTACATCAGCACCTGCCAGGGCCTGGCGCTGGGTGGCGCGCTGGAGGCACCGCATCGCTTGATGCTGGAAAAACCGATCGGCCACGACTCCGACAGCGCCCGCGACATCCTGCAGTCGATCGGCGCGCTGATCGACGAGGACCGCGTGTTCCGCCTGGACCACTACCTGGGCAAGGCGGCGGTGCAGAACCTGATCGCACTGCGCTTCGGCAACACGCTGCTGGAGGCGGTCTGGAACCGCGCCTACATCGAGTCGGTGCAGATCCTGGTCGCCGAAAGCGAAGGCGTCGACGGGCGCGACGCCTACTACGCCCGCTCCGGCGCACTGCGCGACATGGTGCAGAGCCATATCCTGCAGCTGTTGTGCCTGGTGGCAATGGAGCCGCCGGCCTCGCTGGAAGCCGACCGCATCCGCGATGAGAAGGTCAAGGTGCTGCGCGCCCTGCGTCCGATGACCGCCGAGCACGCCGCGCATGACTGCGTGCGCGGCCGCTACACTGCCGGCAGCATCAACGGACAGCCGGCGCAGGCCTACCACCCGCCGGAAGGCAGTGACGTGGAGACCTTTGTCGCCGTCACCGCGCATATCGACAACTGGCGTTGGGCCGGCGTGCCGTTCCACCTGTGCACCGGCAAGCGGCTGGCCGAGCGCTCCACCCGCATCGTGGTGACGCTCAAGCCGGTGACGCATTGGCTGTTCGAACGCCCCGACCGCCAGAATGCGGTGCCGAACCGCCTGACCTTCCAGTTGCAGCCGCAGGAAAACATCGAACTCGGCCTGATGAGCAGCCTGGCTGGCCCGGAATGGGGCGCGATCGAACTGCAGCCGCTGGAACTGGAACTGTCGGTGCCGACGGGCCTGCACCGTCGTATCGCCTACGAACGTCTGTTTGTGGACGCCTTCAACGGCAACCCCGCGCTGTTCGTGCGCGACGACGAGGTCAAGGCAGCGTGGTCGTGGATCGACAGCGTCAGCGACGCCTGGAAAGACGCCGCGCTGCCGCTGCAGCCCTACCCGGCCGGCAGCTGGGGGCCCGAATCTGCTGCCCACTTCCTGCCCCCGGCCACCGACGCACAGGGAAACAACGCATGACCGCTCCTTCCAAGCCGGTGCTGGTTGCCGATATCGGCGGAACCAATGCGCGCTTCGCGCTGGCCGATGTCGACGCTTCGGTGCCGTTGCTGGATGACACCTCGCGCGAATTTGCCGTGGTGGACTTCGGTTCGCTGGGCGAAGCCGCGCGCTATTACCTCGACCAGATCGGCGTGCAGGCCACCCAGGGCGTGTTCGCCGTGGCAGGCCGCGTGGATGGCGACGAGGCACGCATCACCAACCATCCCTGGGTGATCTCGCGCTCGCGCACCGCCACCATGTTGGGTTTCAGTACCTTGCATCTGATCAACGACTTTGCCGCGCAGGCCATGGCCATCAGCCTGCTGCGCCCGCAGGACGTGGTGCAGGTGGGCGGCGCCAGCTGGCGGCCGGCGCCGATCGATCAAGCGCGCAACTATGGCGTGATCGGCCCGGGCACCGGCCTGGGCGTGGGTGGCCTGATCATTCGCAACGGGCGCTGCTTTCCGCTGGAAACCGAAGGCGGCCATGTCAGCTTCCCGCCCGGCACGCCGGAAGAAATCCGCATCCTGGAAATCCTGTCCGAGCAGTTCGGCCGGGTCTCCAACGAGCGGCTGATCTGCGGCCCTGGCCTGGTCAACATCCATCGCGCGCTCAGCGAGATCGCCGGCGTCGATCCCGGCCCGCTGCAACCCAAGGACATCACCGCGCGCGCGGCCGCGGGCGACCCGCGGTCCTCGCGCACCATCGACCTGTTCTGCGCCATCTTCGGTGCGATCGCCGGCGACATGGTGCTGATGCAGGGCGCCTGGGACGGCGTGTTCCTCACCGGCGGGCTGGTGCCCAAGGTGCTGGATTCGCTCCAGCATTCCGGCTTTCGCCAGCGCTTCGAGCACAAGGGCCGTTTCTCCGCGATCATGTCGAAGGTGCCATCGCTGGCGGTCATGCACCCGCATGCCGGCCTGCTGGGCGCCGCCGCATACGCGGTGGATGCACAACGTCAGCACCCCGGGGAGCAGCGATGAACCTGCAGGACAACCCGCGCATCGCCCTGGTGCGCTACGACGACCCGGCCGAGTGGACCGAGGCGGTGGCCAGCGAAATGGCCGACCTGCTGGAACAGGAAATCTCCCGGCGCGGCCAGGCACGCATGCTGTTGTCCGGCGGTACCACGCCTGCGCCGGTGTACGAGTCCCTCGCCCACCGGCCGCTGGACTGGTCGCGGGTGGAAGTGGGCCTGGTCGATGAGCGCTGGTTGTCGCCGCAGGATCAGGACAGCAATGCCTGGCTGGTGAATCACAGCTTCCTGACCCACGCACCGGCCGCGACCTTCATCCCGCTGGTTCGCCCAGGCAAGCAATTGCCCGAATGCGTGCACACCGCCAACCTGCAGGCCAAGCATGCCGAACCGGCCTGCCTGGCGGTGCTGGGCATGGGCGGTGACGGGCATACCGCGTCGTTGTTCCCGGGTGCCACCGACCTACCCAAGGCGCTCGCCAGCCCGCAGCCGTATGCCTCGCTGGATGCCACCGGCTGCCCGGGCTCGAACCAATGGCCGTTACGCATCACCCTCACACCTGCAGGGCTTGCCAGCATTCCGACGCGCCTGCTGTTGTTGCGCGGCAAGCAGAAGCTGGACGTGCTCCAGGCTGCGCTGGCAGGCGACGATGTCAACGAATATCCCATCCGCGTGGCGCTGCAGCAGCCTGGTCCGCGGTTGCGGGTGCATTGGTGTGCTTGAATGCGAGTGGTTTGATGCGAGTCCTTCGCAACAGCCGATGCGATGCGAGTCCCTCGCAAAAACCCGCACATCCATGTGCGGGGAATTAAAAGAGCATTTTCTTCCCCCCTGTTTCTCATAGCCGGTAGCCAATGAGCCTGCATCCGAATATCCAAGCCGTCACCGACCGTATCCGCAAGCGCAGCGCTCCCTCGCGCGCAGCGTATCTGGCCGGTCTCGATGCTGCCCTGCGTGAGGGTCCGTTCCGTAGCCGCTTGAGCTGCGGCAATCTTGCGCATGGCTTCGCTGCGTCCGAGCCGGGCGACAAATCGCGCCTGCGTGGTGCGGCCACGCCGAACCTGGGCATCATCACTGCCTATAACGACATGTTGTCGGCACATCAGCCGTTCGAACACTACCCGCAGCTGATCCGCGAGACTGCCCGCGCGCTCGGTGCCACCGCACAGGTGGCCGGTGGCGTGCCGGCGATGTGCGACGGCGTCACCCAGGGCCGCGCCGGCATGGAGCTGTCGCTGTTTTCGCGCGACAACATCGCCCAGGCGACAGCCATCGGCCTGAGCCACGACATGTTCGACAGCGTTGTGTACCTGGGCGTCTGCGACAAGATCGTGCCGGGCCTGCTGATCGGTGCGCTGGCGTTCGGCCATTTGCCGGCGATTTTCATGCCGGCCGGCCCGATGACGCCGGGCATTCCGAACAAGCAGAAGGCCGAAGTGCGCGAACGCTACGCCGCTGGCGAAGCCACGCGCGCCGAGCTGCTGGAAGCCGAGGCCTCGTCCTACCACTCGCCGGGCACCTGCACCTTCTACGGCACGGCCAACTCCAACCAGGTCTTGCTCGAAGCGATGGGCGTGCAGCTGCCCGGCGCCTCGTTCGTCAATCCGGAGCTGCCGTTGCGTGATGCGTTGACCCGCGAAGGCACCGCGCGCGCATTGGCGATCTCGGCGTTGGGCGAAGATTTCCGTCCATTCGGTCGCCTGATCGACGAGCGCGCCATCGTCAACGCCGTGGTCGCGCTGATGGCGACCGGTGGCTCGACCAACCACACCATCCACTGGATCGCAGTGGCGCGTGCGGCCGGCATCGTGCTGACCTGGGACGACATGGACCTGATTTCGCAGACGGTGCCGCTGCTGACGCGCATCTACCCGAACGGCGAAGCCGACGTGAATCGCTTCCAGGCCGCTGGCGGCACGGCATTCGTGTTCCGCGAGCTGATGGACGCCGGCTACATGCACGACGACCTACCCACCGTGGTGGAAGGCGGCATGCGTGCCTACATCAATGAGCCGCGCCTGCAGGACGGCAAGGTGACCTACGTGCCAGGCACTCCCACCACCGCCGACGACAGCGTGGCGCGTCCGGTCGGCGATGCCTTCGAATCGCAAGGCGGGCTGCGCCTGCTGCGCGGCAATCTCGGTCGCTCGTTGATCAAGCTGTCGGCAGTCAAGCCGCAGCATCGCAGCATCCAGGCGCCGGCCGTGGTGATCGATACGCCGCAGGTGCTCAACAAACTGCATGCTGCCGGCGTGTTGCCGCACGATTTCGTGGTGGTGTTGCGCTACCAGGGCCCGCGCGCAAACGGCATGCCGGAGCTGCATTCGATGGCGCCGCTGCTGGGCTTGCTGCAGAACCAGGGCCGGCGCGTGGCATTGGTCACCGACGGCCGCCTGTCCGGTGCCTCGGGCAAGTTCCCGGCCGCAATCCACCTGACGCCCGAAGCGGCACGCGGCGGCCCGATCGGGCGCGTACGCGAAGGCGACATCGTGCGCCTGGACGGCGAAGCCGGCACCCTGGAAGTGCTGGTCTCGGCCGAAGAATGGGCATCGCGCGAGGTTGCACCCAATACGTCCGTTGCCGGCAATGACCTGGGCCGCAATCTGTTCGCCATCAACCGCCAGGTCGTCGGCCCCGCCGACCAGGGCGCGATTTCGATTTCCTGCGGCCCGACCCATCCGGACGGTGCGCTGTGGAGCTACGACGCCGAGTACGAACTCGGTGCCGATGCTGCCGCTGCGGCAGCACCCCACGAGTCCAAGGACGCCTGATCCCCTTCCCTCTGTGCGGCCGCTCCGGCGGTCGCCGTCACCCGGAGTTGCAATGACGATTGCCCAGACCCAGAACACCGCCGAACGTTTGCTGCGCGATGCCGGCATCCTGCCGGTGGTCACCGTGGACACGCTGGACCAGGCGCGCCGCGTCGCCGATGCGCTGCTCGAAGGCGGTCTGCCCGCGATCGAGCTGACCCTGCGCACGCCGGTTGCCATCGATGCGCTGGCGATGCTCAAGCGCGAGCTGCCCAACATCGTGATCGGCGCCGGCACGGTGCTCAGCGAGCTGCAACTGCGCCAGTCGGTGGATGCCGGTGCAGACTTTCTGGTGACCCCGGGCACGCCGGCGCCGCTGGCGCGCCTGCTGGCGGATGCACCGATCCCGGCGGTTCCAGGCGCGGCCACCCCGACCGAGCTGCTGACGTTGATGGGCCTGGGCTTTCGCGTCTGCAAGTTGTTCCCGGCCACCGCCGTGGGCGGTCTGCAGATGCTCAAGGGCCTGGCTGGCCCGTTGTCCGAGCTCAAGCTCTGCCCCACCGGCGGCATCAGCGAGTCCAACGCCGCCGAGTTCCTGGCGCAGCCGAACGTGCTGTGCATCGGCGGCTCGTGGATGGTGCCCAAGGACTGGCTGGCGCAGGGCCAGTGGGACAAGGTCAAGGAAAGTTCGGCCAAGGCGGCGGCGATCGTGCGGCAGGTGCGTGCAGGCTGACGCGCTGACGCCATCTCCAGCGGGTTGATCGTTGGATGACTTCGAATCTGTACGCCGATACAGATGTACGGATTCGCTAAGGACGGCATTGGAGATCGAGTGATCCTGCATGACGGCGATCACTGCAGTGTTCGCCCGTAGGCCGAAAAAAATCTTTCGAAGCATCCTTGAGCGCGGCTTTTCTGCTCGAGGTCATGGCGATGGCACACCGATCTGCTCGAAGCCACGGTAATGAAACACCGAAGCGGCAGCGCGGCCGGCGATCGGCGGAGAGCGGCGCACGGAGGTGTCGCGACGGCGCGTCAGACAGGATGTCTGTCGCTCCGAAGAGCCGATCCCCGGCTGCGCTGTCGCCCCTTACCGGAGCCGCTGATTGGCGGTCGGGTGCTTTGGTTGTCGTACGAGCCGAAGGAAGCAACCGTACCCCAACCCCTCTCCCGGGGGGGGAGAGGGGCTTAACGCCTTACCTCGTTCACGATTCCAACGCTGCGCTCGACCGCCTCGCCTTCGGCACACCACGCGCACGCTGTACCAGCGCAGCCGCACCGCTGCTCATGTCGTCGAGGATCGCGTAGATCGTCGGCAGGAACAGCAGGCTCACCACCGTCGAAAACGCCAGGCCGCCGGCGATGGCGCGCGCCATCGGGAAGTACGGTGGGCCGTCGCTGAACATCGTGGTGCTGGTCAGCGAGATCGGCACCATCGCCAGGATCGCGGTGCCCATGGTCATCATGATGGGCCGCAAACGCTCGCGTGAGCCTTCGACCAGCGCCTGCGTCCGCCCCATGCCGCGGCGGCGCAGATTGTTGATGTGCTCGATCATCACGATGCCGTTGTTCACCACCACGCCCATCAGCACCAGGATGCCGATGAAGGACATGATGCCGAACGAGGTACCGGTGATCCAGAACAGCCAGAACACCCCGAAGATCGAGAACAGCACCCCGCTCATGATCGCCGCCGGGAACAGCAGCGATTCGAACACCGCGGCCATCACCACATAGATCATCACCAGCGCGATCACCAGATTGAACACCATCTGGTTCATCGCCTCGCCGTCGTTCTGGTAATCGCCGCCGTCGAAGGTGTAGCTGTAACCGGCCGGGAAACTCATCGCCTTGAGCGGCGCTTCCATCGCTGCGCGCGCCTCGGGCATGGTGACCTTTTCGGCGAGATTGGCCTTGATCGTCAGCGTCGTCTGCCGATTGGTGCGCCCGATCTGGGTGGCGGCCGGACGGATCTGCACCTCCACCAGACTCAGCAACGGTACGCTGCGGCCGTCCTTGGTGCGCACGGTGAAGCTGGCCAGATCTTCCGGCTTGCTCTGCTCGGCGCCGGCAAACCGCACCCACACCGGCACCTCGTTGTCGCCCCGGCGGAACTCGCGCAGCGGTGTGCCGCGCAACGCCAACCCGACAAAACTGGCCACCTGCTCGGCACTGAATCCGAAGGCAGCCGCGCGCTCGCGATCGACACGAATCGCCAGCTCGCTGGTGCGGTCGCCCGTATCCACATGCACATCACGCAGCTCCTTGCGCTGCGCCAGCAGTGGAATCACATCGTCGGCCAGCGCTTTCAGTGCATCAGTCGAATCGCCGACCAACTGCACCTGCACGCCCTGGTTGCCATTGCCGCCATCGCCCTGATTACCGATGCTGTAATCGGCGCGCGCAGAGCGCGGCAGCTCCTTGCGGATCTTTTCCAGCAGCGGCGGCAGGTCCTTGACCTTGCTCGCATCGAAGGTCACCACCGTATTGCTGCCTTCCACTTCGCTGAACCACGAATAGATCTGCGTGATGTGGTACCTGGCGCGATTGGCTTGGAGATAGTTTTCGACACGGCCGATCTCTTCGCCCAACTGCTCACGTGTGTACGAACCTTTCCACTGATACTGGATAAAGGCTTCGTTGCCCCCGTCGCCACCGAACATGTCGACCTTGGTCAACTTCATGGGCACCAGGCTGATCGCGCTGACCAGGATGATGCCGGTCACGCTCCAGCCGCGGTGCGCCAACGTCCACGCCAGCACCTTGGCGTAACGGCGCTGCAGCCGTGCAATCACGCCGTGCTCGGAGGTCACCATCGGCGGCGTTTTCATGCGTGCCGACAACATCGGAATCAAGCTGATCGCCACCAGCCACGACGCCAGCAACGACACCGAGATGGTGATGGCGATCTGCGCCATGAAAATACTGATGTTGTTGGTTTCGCCAAACAAATTCGGCACGAACACGATGCAATGGCAAAAGGTGCCGGCGCTGAGCGCAATGGCCACGCTGCGCGTTCCCAGCAGCGCGGCAAGCTGCGGTTGATCGGGCATGCGCTCGCGTTCCTGGTAGATGCTTTCCACCACCACCACCGCGTTGTCCACCAGCATGCCCACTGCCAGCAGCAACCCCATCATGGTCAGGATGTTGAGCGTGACCCCGACGAAATACATGAAGCCCAAGGTGATGGCGAAGCAGATCGGGATCGCCAATGTCACCATCAGCGTCGATGGCCAGTGCCGCAGGAAGAAGAACAACACGGTGATCGATAACAGCAGACCCACCGCGCCGGCTTCGGCCAGTTCGGCCAGCGACGAGGTCACCGCCTTGCCATGGTTGTCGATCACCTTGACCTGCACATCGCGCAGCGCCGGTTGGGCGCGGATGTCTTCAACCTCTTTCAACGCCGCCTTCGACACCTCCACCAGATTGGCGCTGCGTTCCTTGTAGACATCCAGGCCGATGGCCGGGCGCCCATCCAGGCGCCGGCCATAATTCATGCGCGTCGGCTTGAGCCGCACCTCGGCGATGTCGCCCAGCCGCACACCTTTGGCATTGAGCACCAGCTCGCGCAATTCCTGCAGGTCGCGCAGCTCGCCGATTGGCTGCACCCGGATACGCTGGCCGTTGTCGTCGATCTGGCCTGCAGACACCGAGAAATTGAGCTTGCCCAAGCGCTCGCTCAGGTCGTTGAGGCTGAGGTCGTGCGCGGTGAGCCGATCCGGTGCGATCGCGATCTCGACCTCGTTCGGCGGCGCACCGGAAATCTCCACCTTGGCCACGCCGGGGATGCGCTCGATGCGCCGCTTGAACTCGCGGTCGAGCATGTCGTACGCACCGGTCAGATCGGTCTGGCTGGCCAGGCGCACCTTGAGCACCGGCTCGTCGCTGCTGGACCACTTGAAGACGTGGAAGCGCTGCAGATCCTCCGGGAAATCGTCGCGCACCGCATCCAATCGCTCGCGCGCATCGGATGCGGCGATGGCGATATCGCGGTCCCAGTCGGAGAATTCGATGAAGATGTTCGCGCCGTCCGCGGTGGCGGTCGAGCGCATGCGCTTGATGCCGGTCATCGTTGCCAGCGCTTCCTCGGCCGGTCGCACCAGGTTGCGCTCCACCTCGTCCGGCGTGGAGCCGGTGTAGGGCAATTGCACGAACAGGAATGGCGCGGAAATATCCGGCAGCGCCTCCAAGGGCAGCCGGAACGCCGCGATCAAGCCCACCACCACCAGCGACACGAAGCACATGATGGTGGTGACCGGGCGACGGATGCTGAAGGCGGCAATGCTCATAGCGCCCCCAGTCCGTCGGCATTGCTCGCCGCCTGTGCACGTTGCCCGGCCATGCGCCGGCCGCGCTCCAGGTAGTACGCATCGGCACGGCGATCCAGCAGGTCGTACACCACCGGGATGACCAGCAGGGTCAGCAAGGTCGACACCAGCAACCCACCGATCACGGTGATCGCCATCGGTGCACGCACTTCAGCGCCCTCGCCCATCGCCACCGCCAGCGGCAGGAAGCCGAACAAGGTGCACAAGGTGGTCATGATGATCGGCCGCAGGCGCGAGCGCGCACCTTCGATCAGCGCCTCGCGCTTGGGCACGCCGTCTTCGCGCAGCTGGTTGACCTTGTCGATCAGGATGATCGCGTTCTTGGTCACCAGGCCCACCAGCAGGATCAGGCCGATGAACACCACCACCGAGATCGGCTTGCCGGTCATCAGCAGGGCCAGCACCGCACCGACCATTGCCAACGGAATGGTGAACAGAATGACGAATGGATGCAGCAGCGACTCGAACTGCGAGGCCATCACCAAATAGACCAGGAAGATCGCCAGGCCGAACGCGAACAACAGCGACTTCACCGATTGCGCCAGCTCCTCGCCCTGCCCGCCGATGTGCATGCCCACGCCGGCAGCAAGCGGGTCCTTGCGCACCATCGTTTCCACTTCGCGTACCGCGCCGCCCAGGTCGATGTCCTTCAGGCTGGCCGACACGATCGCCACGCGGGTCTGGTCGGCACGATGGATCTCGCTCGGCCCCGTCGTCGCCAACACCTCGGCAACGGCCGCCAGGCGCACCGGCCGGCTGCTGCCCGGGTTGACGATCAGCTGACGGATCGCATCGACACTGGCGCGATCGGCTTGTTGGGCACGCACCAGCACATCAATCTTGCGGTCACGGAAGCTGTAGCGCGTGGCCACATCGCCACGTACCTTCTTGACGATGACATCGGCGATCTGCCGCGTGGTCAGCCCCAAGGCACCAGCGCGCTCCTGGTCGAAACGGATCTGGATCTCCGGGAAGCCCTCTTCCACCGTCGATTTGACGTCGGCGTAGTGGCCGTTGGCGCGCAGCATCGCGGCCAACTTCTGCCCGGCGCGTTCCAGCTCGCCCAGATCCTGGCCGCGCAGTTCCACTTCCAGCGGTGTCGAAAAACTGAACAACGCCGGCCGCGCGAAATCCACCTGTGCGCCCGGGTGCCCGACCATGCTGCTGCGCAGCCGCTCGGTCGCCGCCGCCTCCACTGCCGGGCTGCCGCCACCGGCCATCACCACGGTGAGCTTGCCGATGTTCTCGCCGCTCTCGGTGGGGTTGGCATCCAATCGCGTGCCGCTACCGCTGACGCCGTACAGCGAGGCGACGCCCGGGTCCTTGTCGTGCGCCAGCTGCAACTCGCGCACCACTGCATCGGTCTGCGCCAGCGGCGTGCCGGAAGGCAGTTTGACGGTCATTTCGAAGCGATCCTGCGCCAGCTGCGGAATCAGATCCGCGCCCAGCATCGGCACCAGAAACACTGTCCCGATGAACGCCGCCGCGGCCAGCCCCAGCACCAACCAGGGACGCCGCAGCGCCGCCGGCAACATCCCCAGATAGCCACGCTCGGCACGGGCATACGGCGCCATCGCCAGGTCGCTGGCCTTGCGCATCACCGGCCCCACCACGCGGCTCAACCCGCGCCACACCTTCACCACCGCCCACGCCGCACCGAAGAACGCATAACGCACGCTCGCACCCGCGCCGCGCCGCCCGGCCGCCACCGGCTTGAGCCAGCGCTGCTCGGGCCGCCAATCCGGATGGCTCGGCTCGTCCGGGAACGCCATCGGCGGCGCGCCCTTGAGCGAGCTCAGCATCGGAATCAGCGTCATCGACACCACCAGCGAAATCGCAATCGCGATCGCCACCGTCAATGCCTGATCGCGGAACAGCTGCCCGGCGATGCCTTCGACGAACACCAACGGCAGGAATACCGCAATGGTGGTCAACGTGGACGCCATCACCGCCATGCTCACTTCGCGGGTGCCGGCGATGGCCGCGTCCAGTACGCCCAGGCCACGCTCGCGTGCCTTGGCGATGCTCTCCAGCACCACGATCGAATCGTCCACCACCAGGCCGGTGGCCAACGCCAGCCCGCCCAGCGACATCACGTTGAGGCTCAACCCCAGCTGACCCATGAAGAAGAACGTGGTGATGATCGACACCGGCAACGACAGGCTGATCACGAACGTGCTCCAGCCATCGCGCAGGAACAGGAAGATGATCAGGATCGCCAGCACGCCGCCAATCACCGCATCTTTTTTGACATCGCTGATCGCATGCTCGATGAAGTGCGATTGGTCCTCGATCGTGGTGATTTCCACATCGCCCGGCACCGTCGCCTTGAGTTGCTCCAGGCGCTTGCGCAGCGCCGCGGCGGTGGACACGGTATTGGCATCGCCTTCCTTGTAGATCGCCAGCTCCACCGCTTCCTTGCCGCCCAGGCGGATGATCGCCTCGCGTTCCTTGTAGCCCTGGCGCACCTGCGCCACATCCTTCAGCCGCACCGGCATGCCGCCGGCGATGCTGCTGCTGGACGAGGAGGAGGTGCTCTGCACTTCGGCCGCTGCCGCCAGCGCCGCCTGCGAACCGGTGGACGCCGCAATGGCGTACATCTGTTGCATCGCCGCTTCGGCCGCGCTGCCACTGCTGCTTTGGGTGGTCACCAGCATGTTGCGGATCTCGTCCAGATCCACGAACTGGTTGACCGTACGCACCAGGTAACGCTGCGAGCCTTCTTCCAGCCGACCGCCGGAGATGTTGACGTTCTCCTCCTTGAGCCGGGTGATCACGTTGTCGATCGGCAGATTGAGCTGCGCCAGCTTCTGCTGATCGATGTCGACCTGGATCTCGTCTTCCAGCCCGCCGCCGACCTTCACCGCTGCCACGCCGGCCACCGGTTCGAGCTTCTTTTTCAGGTCTTCGTCGGCATAGCGACGCAAGCCGGTGAGCTGGCGGATCGCATCGGTATCGGAGGCCGGCGCCTGCTTGGGCGACAACGCCAGCCGCATGATCGGCTCGGTGGAAGGATTGAAGCGCAGCAGTACCGGCGGCTTGGTTTCCAGCGGCAGCGACAAGGCCTCCATTTTGTCGCGCACCTCCAGGCTGGCCTGGTCCATATTGGTGCCCCAGGCAAACTCCAGCACCACATCGCTCTGCCCTGTGCGCGAGATCGACTTGAGCTTGCGCAGGTTCTTGACCACCCCGACCGCTTCTTCCACCGGCTCGGTCACCAGCGTTTCGATTTCCGCCGGCGCCGCGCCGGTGTATTCGGTGCGTACGGTGAGCGTGGGATAGCTCAGATCGGGCAGCAGATTGACCTTGAGGCTGCGTAACGCGATCAGCCCGAACAGCAGCATCGTTACGGTGATCATGGCGATGGTCACACGCCGCCGCGTGGCGAAGGCCACCAGGCCACCGCCGCCAGGCAGTGGTGCGTGCGGATCATGCACGGGTCCGTGCGGGTTGCCGTTCTCGCTCATGCGTGCGTCTCATCATGTGCGGGCGCAGCGGCCTTGGTCGCGACCGGCTTGCGATCAGGTTGGCCGATCACCTGCACCGCAGTGCCGTCGCGCAGCGCCACCTTGCCGGCAGTCACCACCTGGTCGCCTTCCTTCAGGCCCTGCCGCACTTCCAGCCACGGCCCCTCGGCATAGCCCAGTTTCACCGGCACCCGGCTGGCCTTGCCGTTGCGCACTACGAACACTGCCGGTTCGCCATCGTCCAATAACGCCAGGCGCGGGATCACCAAGGCGTCCTTGCGCTGGTCGTAATCGATACGGATGCGCCCGAACATGCCCGGCTGCAACGCTTCGGCCCCCTGGCCGAATGCGCAGACCACGCGAAACGTGCCGCTGCCCGAGTCCACCACCGGCGCGATGCGATCCACCTTGCCGACGAATTGTTGGCCCGGTAGCGCATCGGCCAGCAAGGTCACCGGCTGGCCCGACTTGAGCGTGGCCAATTCGCGTTCGGGCACGTTGAGCGTGGCCTCCAGCTGCGAATCGTCGACGATGCGGAAGATCGGCGTATTGATCTGCACGAAGTTGCCGGTCTTGATCGAGCGCGATGCGATCACGCCGGAGATCGGCGCCTGCACCGTGGTGTACGACAGCTCCAACGATGCAAGCCGGTGCTGCGCACGGCTGTTTTCGACATCGAATTTGAGCTGGTCCACATCCGCGGCGCTGACCAACTGCTGCCCTACCAACTGGGTGGCGCGGCGATAGCTGTTTTCCAGCTTGCGCAGCTGGGCTTCGCTCTGCGCCACCGCCAGGTGTGCGCGATCCGGATCCAGACGCACCAGTGCCTGGCCCGCCGACACCTTCTGCCCCTCTTCCACCATCACCGACAGCGCAACGCCCGAGGTCTTGGCCACCACTTGCGCCTCGGCACGTGGCTCCAGCGCAGCGGTGCCGGTGTAACTGGCGGCCACCGCACGGCGCGCGGCCTTGGCGATTTCCACCGGCACCGCATCGACGGCCTTCTTTTCCTCGGCGGTCTTGGCCTGGCCCTCTCCTGCCTTGCAACCCCCCAGCAGCAGGCTCGTGGTGATCAACAATGCAGCGGCGCAGGTTCCGCTGCGACCCGGCAAGAAGGAGAGTGGCGACATCGTCGTGTCCTAGTGGATGCGTGAACAGGTGTTGTAGGCAAGTAGACCACCCAGATGCACATGCCGCCAATGCGCCAAAGGTCATGGTCTATTCAACTTTGCCTATTCACCCGGTTTGCGCCGCGCCAAATCGCAGGCATACTCGGTCCGGTTCCGTCACGCCCCCACGTGCGGACGCTCAATCAGTCTTCCGGATACGAAACCATGCGCCCGCAGCCGCTCGCCGCTTGTCTCGCTCTGGTCGTCTTCCTGCCGTTTGGGGGCGCATCAGCAACACCGCAAGCCACACCCGCAGCTCCGGCCCCCCCGGCACCTGCTGCCGCGGTGGCAACCCCTGCCGCGCCGACCGGCAACCCGTCGAATGGGCGCTTGCTCGCCTATACCTGCCAGGGTTGCCACGGCGTCACCGGCTATAAGAACGCCTACCCCAGTTATCGCGTGCCCAAGATTGGCGGCCAGACCAGCCAGTATCTGACCCAGGCGTTGACCGAATATCGCCAGGGCAAGCGCAAGCATCCAACCATGCAGGCGCAGGCGCAGAGCTTTTCCGAGCAGGACATCGCCGACATCTCCGCCTTTCTGTCCACTCTCAAATAAGCGCCCACATGCCGAACGCCCTGCACGCTCCGCGTCTAGCCATCGTCCTGGTCGCTGCCCTGATGATGGCGGCCTGTTCCCAATCCCAGGTTGAGTCCACCGATCACTCCGCTGGCGACCCCGGCCACGCCAGCGGCGAGCACGGCTCCGGCTCGTCGGCAGGTCTGCCCACCGGCCGCGCCGACGCCGGCGACAAACTCGCCCATGCCAAGGGCAAGGCGACCGGCCAGAGCTGCGTGGACTGCCACGGTGCCGATGGCAATGCGCCGATCGATCCCAGCTATCCCAAACTGGGCGGCCAATACGGCGACTATCTTGCGCATGCGCTGCAGGCCTACCGTAGCGGCGACCGTCAGCATCCGTTGATGACCGCCCAGGCCACGGCGCTGAGCGATCAGGACATCGCCGACCTGGCGGCGTACTTCGGCGCGCGTCAGACGCAGTTGCGCGATCTGCACGGCGTCAACTGAGTGCGATGCGAACATCGCACCGTCTCATTCGGGATGAAAAAGCGCTTGCGCGAACATTAACAGGCCGCTATCATTTCGTTCTCAGTTTCGTGGGGCCATAGCTCAGCTGGGAGAGCGCCTGCATGGCATGCAGGAGGTCGGCGGTTCGATCCCGCCTGGCTCCACCACTTCAGACATTAGGCCGTCTCAAGTGGATAACGAGGTTTTGATACGCGTCCCCATCGTCTAGAGG
>JAAIGF010184066.1_pt1 | contig 39678 bp, 32 predicted proteins | sample 6487441 | NCBI WGS metagenome assembly JAAIGF01 (sample SAMN13974129, study PRJNA590717) | phyllosphere metagenome | biome: pepper field; feature: multiple bacterial spot infested pepper fields; material: pepper leaves; isolation source: leaves from pepper fields | host: Capsicum annuum ...
CAGCGTGCGCCAGTAATAGCTCCACGACGGGTTGCCGTGCACCATCACCACCACCTCGCCATCGCGCGGGCCTTCGTCGAGATAGCTCATCGACAGGCCGGGACGGACCTCGAAACGCTGCGGGTGGGCGGGGTAACCGGGAAGATCGCGCATGCGGAGCACCTAGTGTGAATCGCGGCGCAGTGTAGAGCCGAGCCGATGCTCGGCTGCTCTCCGGTCAGGCCGCGGTGAAACCGCGCTGGGCGCGTGAGCCGAGCATGGGCTCGGCTCTACAGGAGGTCTTACCAGACCACTTCAGCCATCGAGCAGTTCAGGCCCGAGCCGATGCCCAGAAGCGCGATGCGATCGCCCTTCTTCAGCTTGCCCAGCTGCTTGAGCTTGCTCAGCACGATCGGCACCGAGGCCGGGCCGATGTTGCCGTGCTCACCGAAGATGGTCATGACCTTCTTCGGGTCGATGCCGAAGTTCTTGATGAACGCGGCGGTGTGCGGCTGGCTGACCTGGTGGATGACGAACTGGTCCAGTTCCTCCACGGCCCAGCCAAGGGCGATCTTGGCGGCGGCAAAGGTCTTCTGCGCCAGCTTGATGCCTTCGATCAGCAGCAGGCGGGTATCGGTGACCATGCGGTCCAGGTTGCCCAGGCACAGCTGGTTCCACTCGGTGGCCGAGCGGGTCACGCCACCCTTGTAGCGCGGGGCGTCGGGCACCAGCTCCGAGCGCGCCATCACCATGGCGGCGGCACCCGAACCGGTGGTCAGGGCGGCCAGCTCGTTGCGGAAGTCGTCGGCGGTGACGTCCGGGGCGGTCATCCGCTCCAGGGTCTTTTCGTACACCAGGTTGGCGGTCTCGCCGTCCACCACCAGCGCGTAGTCGATGTCACCGCGCTCGAGCATGCGTGCGGCGATGTCCATGCCGTTGATGAAAGCCAGGCAGGCATTGGCGACATCGAAGGTCATGCACTCGTCGCTGACGCCGAGGTTGCCGGAGACGATGGAGGCCGTGGACGGCTCCAGGTAGTCGCGGCTGACCGAGGTGTTGACCAGCAGGCCAACCTGGCCGGCGGTGATGCCGGCGTCTTCCAGCGCCTTGCGGCCGGCCATGGTGGCGGCATCGGAGGCGAGGACGCCGTGGTCCCACAGGCGGCGGGCGTGGATGCCGGCGATATCGCCGAGCACGTCGGTGCGGATGCCGAGGCGATCCAACGTGGGCTGCAGCCGTTCGTTGATTTCCTTGGTCGTCAGCGTATGCGGCGCGTCGACGTGTGCCAGGCCGGCGATCGAGACATTCTTGAAGAGCATCGAGGTTAGCGCCAAGGCTCAGGCAAAAGGGGGCGCTATTCTATAACTCCGGGGCTTTAACCGCATCTTTACGAATTCAGCCTTGGCCGTATGGTGCCCGCTCAGCGCGGCGGGCACTGGAAGGCGGCGAAGCGCTGGCTGCCATCGGCCGGGGCTGCAGCGGCCTGCACGGCGTTGGCGCCGGCACTGGGGGCTTCGTTGCGGGCCAGGGTTTCCAGCTCTTCCTGCACGCGCAGCGGGTTGCGGTTGTAGAAGCCGACCTTGCTCTTCACGGTGACCACGACCTCACCCTTGGTGATGCAGCCCGCCGGCAGCGGGCCCGCCGGGAGCACGCGCACGGTCCTGCCGGCCGGTTCCATCGGCACCCAGGTGCAGGCCGTGACGGTGAGCAGCAGGGACGACAGCAGCAGAAGGCGCATGGGCAGATCCTGGAAGGGTATGGGGCGATTCTGCCTGAACAGCCTGAATCGGGGGTAGCCGGGGGAGGGGTCGGACCCTCCCGGTAGCGCCGGGCCATGCCCGGCGAGCGCGCAGCGCGGCCTCGCTGGCCGCCGAAAAACCGCCGGGCATGGCCCGGCGCTACCGCAGGAGGCCTGCCCGCCTGGGCGGGCAGGCACATCCCTTATTTCTTGACCGGGTTGCCTTCGGCGTCGATCACGGTCACTTCGCCCAGCTTCAGCGCGCGCACGGCCGCTTCGGTGTGCTTGAGGTCACCCACCACCACCCAGGTCAGGCCCTGCGGCTTGATCGCGGCGGCGGCCTGCTGCACCTGCGCCGGGGTCATCGCCTCGATCTCGGCCTTGCGGCGCACCACGTAATCGTCCGGACGCTTGAACTGCACGATGCTGCCGATGGTCGAGGCCACCGCAGCGGCGGTCTCATAGGCGCCCGGCAGGCTCAGGGTCTGGATGTTGCGGATGCGGTTGACCTCGGCCTCGGTGGCCGGCTTGCTGCCATCGGCGAACTCGGCGATCTCCTTGCGCATTTCCGCCAGGGCCGGACCGGTCTTGTCGATCTGCACCGGCGCCATCGCCATCCACGGGCGCTGGCCCACGGTGCTGCTGGCGCTGGTACGGGCACCGTAGGACCAGTGCTTGTCCTCGCGCAGGTTCATGTTCAGGCGCGAGGTGAAGTCACCACCGAGCACACCGTTGGCGATGTCGAAGCGGGTCGAGCCGGGGTCGCTGGACGGCGCCACCACCTGGCCGGCGAACAGGTTGGCCTGCACCGCACCCGGCTGGTCGATCAGGAACACGCGCGGAGCGGTCGGCACGGCCACGGCGGTGCTGGCCTTGATCACCGGCGCATCGCCGCTGGCCTTCCAGTCGCCCAGCTGCTTGTCCAGCAGCGGCACGATCTCGGCCAGGGTGGTGTCACCGACCACGATCAGGGTGCCGTCCTGCGGGCGCAGCCAGTCGCGGTGGAAGTCGACCAGGTCCTCGCGGCCCAGGCTGGTGATCGCCGCTTCGTCACCGCTGCCGGTGAACGGAATGGCGTACGGGTGGCCCTTGCCGTACAGCAGCGGCGGCAGCACGCGCATGGCCACCGCGTTCGGGTTGACCTTCTCCTGCTTGATGCCGGCGATCCACGAGGCCTTGACCCGGTCGATCTCGCCCTGCTCGAAGCGCGGCTCGCGCAGCAGGTCGCGGTACAGGGCCAGCGACGGCACCAGGTTCTCCTTCAGTGCCGACAGGTCGACGGTCACCGAATCCAGGCCGGCACCCGCGTCCAGGCTGGCGCCCAGCGCATCGGCCGCATCGGCGAAGGCCAGCGAGCCCAGCTTGCCGGCACCTTCGGTCATCAGTTTCATGGTGAAGTTGGCGGTGCCCGGCTTGCGGCCCTGGTCGGCGGTGAAGCCGCCCGGGAACTGGTAGCTGAACTGCACCACCGGAATCTCGTGGCGCTCGGCCAGCACCACGGTGGTGCCGTTCTTCAGGGTGGCGCGCTGCAGCGCCGGGAACTTCAGCTGCGGGAACTCGCGGGTCTGCGGCACGCCGGCCTTGCGGTCGACCTGTTCCGGCAGGGTGCTGTACTTGCTGTCCACGGCCGGCACGTTGAACGGCTTCGGCGTGGCCGAGGCTTCTTCCTGCAGCGCGACGCGCTCACCCGGCTCGACCACCAGGGTGTGGCTGCCCTTGTCCAGCCACTGCGCGCCCACGCGCTTGAGGTCGGCGGCGGTGGCCTTGTCGATGTTGGCCAGCGAGGTGCGGAAGCAGCCCGGGTCGCCGGTGTAGACCGCGCACTCGGCCAGCGCGTCGGCCTTGCCGCCGAAGCCACCGATGCGCTCGATGCCGCGGATGAAGCCGGCGCGGAAGCCGGTCTTGGCGCGCGACAGCTCGTCGGCGGTCGGGCCGTCCTTCAGCAGGCGCTCGATCTCCTCATCGATGATCTTCTCGACCTGGGCCGGGTCCTGGCCCTGCTTCACGGTCGCCATGACCATGAAATTGGAGCCCAGCTGCGAGCCGTAGGCACCGGCGCTGATGTTGTCGACAAGCTTGTCCTGGTGCTGCAGGCGCTGGCTCAGGCGCGAGGACTTGGCGCCACCGAGGATCTGCCCCAGCAGCTGCAGCTGGTCGATGTCGGTGGTGCCGACCTGGGCCACGTTCCAGGCGCGGTAGATGCGCGCCTGCGGCACCTTGTCGGTCATCACTTCACGGGTGTCGGCATCGCGCTTGGCGACGTCCACCTTCGGCTGGGCCATGGTCGGGCCGGCCGGAATGCTGCCGAAGTACTTGGCGGCCTTTTCCTTGGCGGTGGCCAGGTCGATATCGCCGGCCAGCACCAGCACCGCGTTGTTGGGGCCGTACCAGGTGCGGAACCAGGTCTTGACGTCATCCAGCGAGGCGGCGTTGAGGTCGTTCATCGAACCGATGACGCTGTGGTGGTATGGGTGGCCGACCGGGTACAGCGAACGGTTGATCTTCTCCCACACCTGGCCATAGGGCTGGTTCTCGCCCTGGCGCTTCTCGTTCTGCACCACGCCGCGCTGCTCATCCAGCGCCGCCTGGTCGATCGCACCGACGAGGTGGCCCATGCGGTCCGATTCCATCCACAGCGCCATGTCCAGCGCGGTGGTCGGCACGTTCTCGAAGTAGTTGGTGCGGTCGGTGTTGGTGGTGCCGTTCTGGCCGGTGGCACCGACCTGCTTGAAGGGCTCGAAGTACTCGCCGTCGTGGTTCTCGCTGCTCTGGAACATCAGGTGTTCGAACAGGTGCGCGAAACCGGTACGGCCGGCCGGCTCGTCCTTGCTGCCCACGTGGTACCAGATGTTGACCGCCACGATCGGCGCCTTGCGGTCGGTATGCACGATCACGCGCAGGCCGTTGGGCAGGGTGAACTGCTCGAACGGGATATCGACCTTGGTGGCGGCGGCCGGCTTGGCCGCCAGTGCGGCGGTCGGCGCAAGCGTGCCGAGGGCGGTACTGAGGGCGACGGCCAGCAGCGCGGTGCGCGGGCGCAGGGCGAGAGACATTTCCGGATCCTTGGTCACGTTGGTGAATCGCGATCCTAGCGCGCGGGCGCGGGGGCCGGTATCAGCCACCAGTCACTGGGGGTGTTTGCCGCCGAGGGCCTCCCCGGCCCGCTTCGAGGCGGTCACGGGCCGCCAGGTTCATCGTCCGGACAGTGTCCACCGCCGTTCGAACGGACAGGTGTCCGCCCTGCGGACACTCTTCACTCGCCTCGAAACCCTTTCAAATCAATGGCCTGCAGTTGGCACAGGGATTGCTCTGTATTTCCCCTGCCAGGAAGGGCTTCAGATAAAAAATGACTGGATGCTGAACAAAAGCAAGGATTTGAAAATTTTCCTTGCATGCCCCGAATCGGTGTACTACCTTACTACCACACCACCGCTCACCAACACTAAACAGGCCCCGTCATGAACACCAAGACCATTGCCATCGCCATCGCCCTGATTGCCGGCACCGCGGTTGTTTCGTCGGTGCAGGCCTCCGAATCCATCAAGACCCTGTCCACCGTGCAGGTCCGCCCGGCCGCCGACCAGCTGGCCCAGCAGGCCTGGGAACAGGCCAGCGGCATCGTCACCCTCGCCACCGTGGAAGTGCGTCCCAGCGCCGACCAGCTGGCCGAGCGCGACGGCTTCATCGCCGCCCCGGTCGCTGCCGCCCTGCCGATCACCACCCTGGCCGCCGTCGAAGTGCGCCCGAGCCTGGAACAGCGCGTGGCCCTGGCCGCCGAGCTGGAAGCCCAGCGCTACGCCGCCACCCTGGCCGCCGCCGCCACCAGCGTCGCCAACCAGGTCATCACCAACCTGCCGGCCCTGCAGGTGCGCCCGAGTTCTGCCGATCTGCAGGCCCTGGCCACCGAAACCGCCCAGGTCCTGCTGCGCCCGTAAGCGGCGTCCGCCCTGCCCTGTGCAGGGCGTGCGCCGTAATGGCGGCATCGGTCGCAGGTACACTGCAGCGATGAATGCCGCGCCCCTGTTCCACGTGATCCTGTTCCAACCGGAAATCCCGCCCAACACGGGCAATGTGATCCGGCTCTGCGCCAACACCGGCGCGCAGCTGCACCTGGTCGAACCACTCGGGTTCGCACTGGAAGACAAGCAGCTCAAGCGCGCCGGGCTGGACTACCACGAGTATTCGCGCCTGCAGGTGCACCCCGACCTGGACACCGCGCTGGCGCGCATCGCGCCCAAGCGGCTGTTCGCCCTGAGTACCCGGGCCAGCGTGCGCTATGACAGCGTCGGGTTCGAAGAAGGCGATGCCTTCCTGTTCGGGCCGGAAAGCCGCGGCCTGCCGCAGGACCTGCTCGATGCCCTGCCCGAAGGCCGCCGCCTGCGCCTGCCGATGCGCCCGGACAACCGCAGCCTCAATCTGTCCAACACCGTGGCCGTGGTGATGTACGAGGCCTGGCGCCAGCACGGGTTTGCCGGCGGCGCGTGAAAGGAAGCAGCCGAGCATGGGCTCGGCTCTACACGTACGCCCCTGCAGAGCCGAGCCCGCGCTCGGCTCCCCGGTTTCACGTCCGGAAACCGGATACCGTCAGAACGCGCTGATCCCGGTCAGCTCCCTGCCGATCACCAGCTGGTGCACGGTCTCGGTGCCTTCATAGGTGATCACCGATTCCAGGTTCAACGCATGCCGGATCGCCACGTGCTCGGTGGTGATGCCCGCGCCGCCGAGCAGGTCGCGGCATTCGCGGGCGATATCGATCGCCATGCGGCAGTTGTTCCACTTGGCCAGGCTGACCTGCTGCGGCTGCAGCTGGCCGGCTTCCTTCAGGCGGCCCAGCTGCAGGGCCAGCAGCTGTGCGGTGGTGATGCGGCGGGCCATCTCGGCCAGCTTGATCTGCGCGCTCTGGGTGGCGGCCAGCGGGCGGCCGAACAGCACGCGTTCCTTGGCATAGCCCAGCGCCTCATCGAGGCAGGCGATGGCCGAACCGATCGGGCCCCAGCTGATGCCGAAGCGGGCTTGGGTCAGGCAGCCCAGCGGGCCCTTCAGGCCCTTCACGTTTGGCAGGCGGTGGCTGTCGGGCACGCGCACGTCATCGAAGTACAGCGCACCGGTCAGCGAGGCGCGCAGGCTCATCTTGTGCTTGATCTCCTGCGTGGTGAAACCGGCCATGCCCTTTTCCAGCACGAAACCCTGGATGCCGTCCTCGGTCTGCGCCCAGACGATGGCCAGGTCGGCCACCGGGCCGCTGGTGATCCACATCTTGCTGCCGTTGATGCGCCAGTCACTGCCGTCGCGCACCGCGCGGGTCTTCATGCTGGCAGGGTCGGAGCCGCCGTGCGCCTCGGTCAGGCCGAAGCAGCCGATCAGCTCGCCGCGCGCCATCGCCGGCAGCCACTGGCGACGCTGTTCCTCGCTGCCGTAGGCGTAGATGGGGTACATGCACAGCGAGCTCTGTACCGACACGAAGCTGCGCAGACCGGAATCGCCGCGCTCCAGCTCCTGGCAGATCAGGCCGTAGCTGACCGCACCGAGGTCGCCGCCACCGTATTCGGCCGGCAGGGTCGCGCCGAGCAGGCCCAGTGCGGCCACCTCCGGCACCAGCTCCTCGGGGAAGCGGGCCTGGTCGAAGGCATCGCCGATGATCGGCAGCACGCGCTCGTTGGTGAAGCGGGCCACGCTGTCCTGCACCGCGCGCTCTTCCTCGCTGAGCAGGGAACGGACATCGAACAGATCGTACGGATGCAAAGCCATGGCACTCACGCGCAGTCAGGACCGGGCCATTGTCGGTCATTCGGGGCCGGGACATTACGCTGCGCTGCAGCAATCTTGCGGTGAACGGCGTCTATCTAGCTCGATCACGCGCGGCCCGGTACCCTGACACATTCAAACAACCGTTTCGCTCGTGGCCGCACGCGCGATTCCCAGGCACCGCCGGTGGCCCCGATGCCGGCCCTACCCACGAGTCATGCAATCGATGAGCGCTGAAGCCAACGCCCTGCCCCCGCGTGAAGTAATGGAATTCGACGTGGTGATCGTCGGTGCCGGCCCGGCCGGCCTGGCCACCGCGATCCGCCTGCGCCAGCGCGCGGTGGAAGCCGGCCGCGAGCTGTCGGTATGCGTGCTGGAAAAGGGCTCCGAGCCGGGCGCGCACGTGCTGTCCGGCGCGGTGATGGACCCGCGCGCCCTGACCGAGCTGTTCCCGGACTGGGCCGAGCGCGGCGCACCGCTGAAGCAGAAGGTCACCCGCGACGAGTTCCTGTTCCTCAGCGAGACCGGCGCGCGCAGCACGCCCAACGCGCTGCTGCCAGAGTGCTTCCACAACGAAGGCAACTACATCATCAGCCTGGGTGAAGTGACCCGCTGGCTGGCGCAGCAGGCCGAAGCGCTGGAAGTGGCGATCTTCCCCGGCTTCGCCGCCGCCGAAGTGCTGTACGGCGACAACGGTGAAGTGGTCGGCGTGGCCACCGGCGACATGGGCATCGAGAAGGACGGCAGCATCGGCCCGGCCTTCGAGCGCGGCATGGCCCTGCACGCCAAGTACACGATCTTCGGCGAAGGCGCGCGCGGCCACCTCGGCCGCCAGCTGATCGCCCGTTACAAGCTCGATGAAGGCAAGGACCCGCAGGCCTACGGCATCGGCATCAAGGAGCTGTGGCAGATCGACCCGGCCAAGCACGAGCCGGGCCTGGTGGTGCACGCGGCCGGCTGGCCGCTGGACAACGACACCTACGGTGGCGCGTTCCTGTACCACGCCGACGGCGGCAAGGTCGCCGTGGGCTATGTGGTCGGGCTGGACTACAAGAACCCGTGGCTGAGCCCGTTCGAGGAATTCCAGCGCTTCAAGACCCACCCGTCCATCCGCAAGCACCTGGAAGGCGGCACCCGCATCGGCTACGGCGCGCGCGCCATCACCGCCGGTGGCCTGATGTCGCTGCCGAAGACGGTGTTCCCCGGTGGCGCGCTGGTCGGCTGCGAGGCCGGCTATCTCAACGTCAGCCGCATCAAGGGCAGCCACGCCGCGATCAAGACCGGCATGCTGTGCGCCGATGCGGCCTTCGATGCGCTGGCCGCCGAGCGCCAGCACGATGAACTGGATGCCTACCCGAAGGCGTTCGAAGCCAGCTGGCTGTTCACCGAGCTGCAGCAGGCCAAGAACTTCAAGCAGTGGTTCAAGAAGGGCCAGACCGTGGCCACGCTGATGACCGGCATCGAGCAGTGGCTGCTGCCCAAGCTGGGCGTGCGCAACCCGCCGTGGACCCTGCGCCACAGCACCCCGGACCACGCCTGCCTGGAACCGGCGGCCAAGCACACGCGCATCGCCTATCCCAAGCCCGACGGCGTGCTGACCTTCGATCGTCTCAGCTCGGTGTTCCTGAGCAGCACCAACCACGACGAGAACCAGCCCAGCCACCTGACGCTGAAGGACGCCAGCGTGCCGGTGCAGGTGAACCTGGCCGAGTACGCCGGCCCGGAAGCGCGCTACTGCCCGGCCGGTGTGTACGAATACGTCGGCGAAGGTGACAGCGCGCGCCTGCAGATCAATGCGCAGAACTGCGTGCACTGCAAGACCTGCGACATCAAGGACCCCACCCAGAACATCGTCTGGGTGACCCCGCAGGGCGGCGGCGGCCCGAACTACTCGGGCATGTGATGAGGCCGGGCTGCGACCGCATGTCGCAGCCCGCCGCCGCGGGCACACCGTTATCCTGCCCGCCCATGCGCGCCCTTCGCCTGCCCCTGCTGCTGACGTTCGTCCTGGTGGCCAGCGCCTGCCAGCGCACGCCATCGGAACCGCTGACGCCAGCACAGGCGCGGCTGCAGGCGCAGCAACAGGCCTTTGAAATCTGCGCCGGCTGCCACACGGTCAAGGCCGGCGGCATCCATCGCTTCGGCCCCAACCTGCACGGGGTCATCGGCCGCCGTGCCGGCAGCCTGCCCGACTACGCGTATTCGGACGGCATGCGCCGCGCCGGCTTCGTGTGGAGCGCGCAGACCCTGGATACCTTCCTGCAGTCGCCCACCCACGTGGTGCCGGGCACGCGCATGTACAACGCCTTCCCCAGCGCCGAACGCCGCGCCCTGGTAATCGCCTACCTGCAGGAACAGGCTTCGCAGTAGCCGGCCACTCAGCCTGCCAGCCGTTGCAGCTGCTGCTGCAGGTGCTGCACGAACTGGCCGACCTGCTGCAGCACCGGTGCCGCGTCGGCATCGCTGGCCTGCTGCAGCTGCTGTTCCAGCGCCGCCGCGCGCTCGGCCAGGCCACGCGCGCCCACCGACCCCAACGCGCCGCCCATGCGGTGCAGCTGCTGGATCGCACTGGCGCGGTCACCTTCGCCCAGCGCCCGCTGCAGCTGCGCGATGTCCGCCGCGCTGGCCTGCAGCAGGCTGTCGCGCAGCTGGGTGGCCACCTGCAGTGAGCCGAAGCGCTGCTGCAGGGCGGCCAGGTCAGGCAGTTCCAGCGCGGGCGCGTCGTCGCTGGCCTGTGCCGGTGCTTCCGCCGCCGGCTCCGCTTCCAGTGCCGCCGCCTGCGGCAACCAGCGCAGCAGTGCCTGCCGCAGCGTGGCCAGCGACAGCGGCTTGGCCAGCACGTCGTCCATGCCGGCATCGCGGCAGCGGCGTGCATCATCGTTGAGCACGCTGGCGGTCAGCGCCAGGATCGGCAGGCGCGGCTGGCCGTTGCGGCTTTCGCGTTCGCGCAGCAGACGGGCGAAGGCGAAGCCATCCAGCACCGGCATGCGGCAGTCGGTGATCACCAGGTCGAACGTCTCCACCGTCAGGCGATCCAGCGCCTGCTGGCCGTCGTCCACCAGCACATGCGGCACGCCCAGCTGCTGCAGGCGCCAGGCCATCATCGCCTGGTTGGTGGGATGGTCCTCCACCACCAGCACGCGGGCCTCGCGCAGCGCCAGCGGCAGCAGCGCGGTCTGTTCCTGCTCGGACAGCAGCGCCTGCACGTCATCGGCCCGCGCCTCCACCAGCGACAGCAGCACCTCCACCCGCGTGCCCTGGCCCAGCACGCTGTGCAGGGAAATCTCGCCGCCCATCTTCTGCACCAGGCGGTGGCAGATGCTCAGGCCCAGCCCGGTACCACCGTGCTCGCGCTGGATGTGGGCGCCGGCCTGGGCAAACGGTGCGAACAGGTGCGGGATCTGCTCATCGGCGATGCCGATGCCGGTGTCCGACACGGTCAACCGCAGCGGCTGGCTGCCCTCCTCGGTGGTGGCACCGAGCACATCCACCTGCAGGCGCACGCTGCCCTGCGCGGTGAACTTGATGGCGTTGCTGAGCAGGTTGAAGATGATCTGCCGCACGCGCACGCCATCGACCTCATGCGCCTGCGCCAGCCGCGGATCGATCTCCACCTGCAGGTCCAGGCCACGTGCGGTGGCCTGCGCCGACAGCAGCCGGCACACGCTTTCCAGCAGCGGCCGCAGCGGCATCGGCACCGGCGCCAGTCGCAGCGCGCCGGCTTCCATGCGCGAGTAGTCGAGGATGTCATCGAGGATCTGCCGCAGCATTTGCGCGGAATCCTCGATCACCCCGATGATGCGCTGCTGTTCCTGGTCCAGCGGCGAATGCGAGAGCACTTCCAGCATGCCCAGCACGCCGCTCATCGGCGTGCGGATCTCATGGCTCATGGTGGCCAGGAAGCGCGATTTGGCTTCCACCGCCTGCTCGGCCTCGACCTTGGCCGTCGCCAGCGCATCGGCCTGCGCGCGCGCCTCGCTCACGTCCACCCAGTAGCCGCTCCAGGTCACCGCACCGGCGTCGGCCGAGTACGGGTGCGCCTGGGTGCGCACCCAGCGCGCGTTGCCATCCTCGGTGCGCACGCGGAACTCGAACGACAGCGGTGCGAAGCTGCGCGCGGCCAAGGCGGTGCCACGCACGATGAGCACGCGATCCTCCGCGTCGATCCGCTGCAGCAGCGCATCGGCATCGTCCATCGCCTGCTGCGGCGAGATGCCGAACAGGGCCTGCACGTCACCGGCGATGAAGGGGAAACTGAGTGCGCCATCGGCGGCGCGACGCGCCTGGTAGACGATGGCCGGCAGGTTGTCGGTGACATCGGCCAGGCGCTGCTCCACATGCCGGCGTCCGGCCACCTCACGGCGCAGGCGCCAGTAGCCCAGCGCATACACGAACAGCGCGGTCAGCAGGATCAGCAGCAGCGGGATGCCCCAGCGTCGCAGGGTGCTCCACTGCACGCCCTGGTGGTACTCGGTGGCCAGCCAGGCGCCGCGCAGGGCCTCGCGTTCGCGCGGCGTCATCTGCAGCAGCAGGCGGTCGAAGGTGGTGGCCAGCGCGGCATAGCGGCGGTCGACGGCCAGCGCCAGTTCGTCGTTGAAGTTGGCCGGGGCGGCGATCTGCAAACGGCCGGCGAACTGGTTGCGCAGCAGCTGGTCGACCAGCGCCAGGTTGCCCACGTAGGCATCGGCCTCGCCGTCGGCCAGGCGCTGCATCGCCTGTTCGGCACTGCGCGTGGGAATGATGCGGGCCAGCGGTGCCTGCTGCAGCACGTAGCCACGCACCCGTTCCGGGTCGGACAGCAGCACGCGCTTGCCCTGCAGATCGGGCAGGCCCAGCAATACCGGGCTGTCGCGGGCGGTCACGATGACGTTGGGCACGCTGATGAAGGGCTGGCTGAACACCCAGTCCGGCCCCAGGTACTGCGAGTCGATCGGCATCCCCATCACCGCCTGCAGGTCACCGCGCTTTGCCTTGGCGCGCACGTCGAACCAGTCGTGGCTGGGATCGATCTGCAGGTGGGCGCCGGCCTGCAGCAGGCGGCGCAGGTAGTCGCTGGCCAGGCCGCTGGGCTGGTCGTTGTCGTCGGCGAAGGACAGCGGTGCCGCATTGGGCGCGAAGCCGATGGTCAATGATTCCTGCAGCACGCGCTTCTCGGCCTGGCTGAGCGCCAGCTGCGCGGACGCCGACCACGTCAACGGCGGCAGCCAGTGCTCCATCAATGCCTCGCGCTGCGAGGGGCTGCTGGCGGCCAACGCCACATCCAGCGCTTCGGCCAGCGGCTGGCTGCCACTGGGCACGCCGAAGTGCAGGCGCTCGGGCGGCAGGTCGCTGGGCCGCAGCATCACCACGCCGTCGATCTTCTTCAGCGCGATCAGTTCGGTAGCGACATAGGCGTTGCCGATGAACACGTCAGCTTTGTCGTCTCTGACCATGGCGAGCGCTGTCTGCGTGTCATTTGCGACAAGCTGTCGGGCCCGCGGGAAGCGTGCACGCACCTGCGGGGCGGTCATGAAATCCTGTTCGATGACCACCCGGAGCCCGTCAAGGTCCGGCGTTTCGGAGGCGCGCAGATCACCCGGTCGCCCGACCATCGCCAGCGGCGCTTCCACATACGCGCGGGTATAGACCATGCAGCGGGCGCGTTCGGGACTGAGCGCGGTGTTCATTACCACGTCGATCTCGCCGCGGCATGCCGCATCCAGCACGGCATTCCAGTCGGGATAGCGACGGAACTGCAGTTCGACGCCGAGTTGACGAGCCAGAAGCGACAGGTAATCTGGGCCCAGACCCACCGGATGGCCCTGCTGCAGGTCCTCGAACGGTGGCCAACCGCTGTCATACTGCCCGGCGACGATGACCGGATGCGCGGCCAGGAACTGGCGCTGCTGGGGAGTCAACGGCAGGGGGCCCGGTTCGGCCTGCGCCAGCACGGACAGGCCCAGCAGCCCCAGCAAGAGGACCCATCCACGCACTGCCCGGTTCCGCATCTGCGACGTTCTCCCAGAAACCCGCCTGGTACCGCGCAGCTCGCGGCCGGCACTGCCCGAAAGGCCATACTAGAGCATGACCTTGCGCATCATCATCGCAGACGACCATCCCGTAGTACGCATCGGCACCCGTGCCGTGATCGAAGCCAGCGGCGTCGGCCGGGTCGTCGGCGAAGCGGAGAGCGTGCAGGCGCTGATGGCCATGCTGGCCAGCCAGCCCTGCGACATGCTGGTGACCGACTACTCGATGCCCGGCAGCGCGCAGGCCGATGGCTTCGCGATGATCGGCATGATCCGCCGGCGCTACCCCGACCTGCCGGTGCTGATGCTCAGCGTCTCCAACAATCTGGCCATCCTGCGCATGGTGCTGGACTGCGGCGTACTCGGCCTGGTCGACAAGAGCTCGTCGATGGAGGAACTGCCGCAGGCGATCCAGACGGTGTATCGGGGCCAGTCCTACATCAGCCGCAGCCTGCGCGAGCGGGTGGAGGAAGCGGGCGGCTGGCGCATGCGTGAAGGGGATGGCAAGCCGCTGTCACCGCGCGAGGTGGAAGTGCTGCGCCTGCTTGGTACCGGGATGACGGTCAAGGAAATCGCCCTTCAGTTGCACAAGAGCGTCAGTACCATCAGCCGGCAGAAGGGCGATGCGATGCTCAAGCTGGGCCTGAAGGGGGACGCCGAACTGTTCGACTACCTGCGTGACGGGAAAATCTGAGAACTGGTTTGCAGTTTCACGGGATTGCTCACGCCTTCACGTCCGCCTCCCCCTGTGATCCCCGTCGCAGCTGTGCCATGATCCGCCGAGATGGGCTCTCCCATGCGAGGTCGAAGGAATCGACCGGCTCATCACCACATCGTGCTGCCCCTGCGTGGGTGGCCGGTTTTCTGCGTTGGCCGTCTTGCCCAGCGCCCGCACACCATGGAGAGGCGCATGATCCATTCCCCCACCGTCTGCCTGGCACCTGCCCGTACGCGATTGCGTCTGGCCTTGGCCGGTCTGGCCGTTTCGCTGCTGGCCAGCGCATGCACCCCTTCTACCTCGACCGCGTCACCGCAGGGCGCTGACGCGCCACGACAGGAAGTTGCCCCCATGCAGAGCTCCGCTACCGCCGCCGCGACCCCCGCGGCCGTTGCCACGCCGCCCGATGCCGGCAGCGTGCTGTACTTCATCTACCAGGTGGACGGCGATGGCGCCGTCTCCTACGAAGTGGCCAACGGCAGCGTGGCTACCTTCTGGTTCGGCCACACCTATGAAGTGGCCGGCACCCGCTACTACACCGGCTTTGCCTGGAACACCCCGCAGAAGTTCGGCAAGGCCGGCGAGGACGAGGCTGGCCCGGACAGCCGCGTCACCCTCTCCGAAGCCACCTTCACCCTGACCGGCGACAAGCCGGACCGCCCGTGGGTGTTCAAGGGCGCTGAACCGTGGATCGGCGCCATCGGTGCCTACGGCAGCGCGCCGGACGTGGACAGCAAGCGCACGCCGGTGGAACACCGCACGGCGTCGGGCAAGCTGGTGCTGGCCGTGCCGACCCGCGCCTTCAGCAGCGGCGTCAGCGTGGAAAGCTACGAGATCCTGCTGTTCAACCCGGACTACGAGAAATCCGAGGATGGCCAGGTCTGGGCCAGCGCCGGCACCGTGATCACCGGCGAAGACAATTCGGCGGCCTGCGACGACGGTGCGGTGATGCCCTGCGTCAGCAGCCAGGGCACGCTGGCCTTCGAGGCCGTGCCGGGCAGCGACCTGCCCGCCATCCGCGTGAGCGAAACCGGCACCACCATCGCCGCGCCGGGCCAGACCCGTGCGCTGGGTGCCGCCGACGCGCGCCAGTACCGCTACGACGCCGCCCGCAAGGCCTACGTCGCACCGTAAGCACACATCGCAGTACCTGTTGACCGACATGTTGATGACTCAAGGATGAGTCCGGTTGGCGAAACGCGGCCCAGGCCGCTCCATCAACCCCAGAGGAAAACGTCATGGCACAGCGTGACTACAGCAAACAGGAAGTTCTCGACATCATCGAACAAGTCGCCCAGCGCAAGGGTATTTCCAGCGAGGATTTCCTGCGCTTCGCCCACATCGAGACCGGCGGGCAGTTCGACGAACGCGCGCACAACAGCCGCACCGACGCCAAGGGCCTGTTCCAGTTCCTGCCGTCCTCGGCGCGCCAGTACGGCCTGACCGGCCACGAGTACGACCCGACCCGCAACACCGAAGCGGCCGCGGACATGTTCCAGCGCAACCTGGCCGACATGCAGAAGCGCCATGAGCGCACCGGCCACCCGTACCTGTCCGGCGAAGCCTCGCCGACCGGCCTGGACCTGTACCTGGCACACCAGCAGGGTGCGGCCGGCTATGGCTCGATCCAGACCGCCATCGCTACCGGCACCTTCGGCGTGGTGCGTGATGGCCACGGCGATGTGATCAACATGCGGCCGCGGATCATGGGCCAGATCGGCAGTGACATCCAGGCGCTGACCGGCCACACGCGTGCGGAAATGAGCACGATGAACGACAGGGACCTGGCCAGCACCTTCGCCCAGTACTACGACCGCAAGTACGACGGCATCAGCATCCCGGAAAAGAACATCGCGCCGATCAGCGCGGATGCGCCGGCACGCAGCGCCCCGGTGCAGGCACCGGCCGGCCCGACCCAGACGGTGCCGGCACCGACCGCCGCCACCGTGGCTGCCCCCGTCGCGGCCAACCAGGACAAGCCGGGCATCAGCCTCAGCGCCGCCTACGAGGCCGGCGTGAAGTACGACGACGTCAAGTACGCCATCAACATTCCGTCCAGCCAGTACTACCGTGGCAACGGCATCACCGGCAAGAACGTCGACCAGGGCTATGTGGACTGCTCGGGCTGGGTCGGCACGATGCTCAACAAGACCCAGGACGAGATCAACCAGAAGGCCGGCCACGCCGTCTACGGTGATGCGGACCGCATCAAGCTGGGCTTCGCCGGCTCCGGCGGCATCGTGCAGCAGGCGTACAAGGATTCGGGCGTGCTGCTGCAGCGCGACGACATCCTCAAGCCGGGTGCACTGCAGGAAGGCATGGTGATCGGCCTGGATACGGCCAAGACCAAGCACGAGCACTGGAACGGCATCGACCACATCGTGATGGTGGTGCGCGACCCCAACACCGACAAGCTGCTGATCAGCCAGTCCACCGGCAAGCAGGGCGTGCACACCATGCCGGTGGAGGATTACCTGAAGCAGGTGGAGAACCACCCGAACTGGAAGCTGTTCGCCTCCGACCCGCTGCACAAGGCGCGTGACCTGCTGGAGACGCACACCCAGACGCAGCAGCAGGGCCAGCACAAGGACGCGCCGGCGCAGGCCACCGCGGCCGCACCGCAGGCGGCACGCAACGAGATCCATCGCCACGGCGAGCACAGCGAAGGCGTGCGCAAGGCGCAGGAGAATCTCGGCCACCTGGGCTATGTCGGCGCCGATGGCAAGCCGCTGTTCGAGGACGGCAAGTTCGGCCGCAACACCGAAGCGGCGGTGCGCCAGTTCCAGAAGGACAACGGCCTGGCCGTGGACGGCATCATCGGTCCGAAGACCCAGGGCGCGATGCAGGAAGCACGCGAACGCCCGCTGCTGAACGACGAGCGCCACCCGCGCAACCCGATGTACAACCAAGCGGTGAACAGCCTGGAGCAGCTGCCGGCCGGCACCTTCAAGGATCGCCATTCGCTGGAAGCAGCTGCCGCATCGCTGACCCGGCAATCGCACGAAGCCGGCCTGCAGCGCATCGATTCGGTGGTGCCCAGCACCAATGGCGAGCGCCTGTTCGCCGTGCAGGGCGCGATGAACGATCCGGCCGCGATGCGTGCAGCAGTGGACGTGAAGGCCGCCAGCGAACAGAGCATGGCGTTGAACAGCGGCGCGGTGCAGGGTGCACCGAACGTGCTGCAGCAGGATACCCAGCAGCAGCACCAGGAGCAGCAGCGCCAGACCCAGCGCGCGATGGGTCATTGATCCATGCAGGGGTCGGATCCCTTCTTAAGGAAAGGGCTCCGACCCCGTTGCCGACCCCGTTCCTGTTTTCCTGAAGGAAACGTGTCGGCCGCGCGAGTTGCAGCTCCCGTTCAGGCGGTTTTTCAGGTGCGCTTCATCGGCCATGACGCTAGATGAATACGCACGCCGCAGGCCGTCCAGGCGCAATGTTCCGGCAATGTTGGAAGCCCAGTTTGGACAGCACGGCAGCCAGGGCGCCCCCGCCCTCCCTGCCCACCGTGGCAAGCCCCAGACAGGAGAACCGAACATGATCAGTACGTCCGCAATCAGCTTCCGTGGCCTGGCGATGGCCCTTGCCCTGCTGGCCGGCGTGGCGGTGGTCAGCGATGCCAGCGCGATGTCGAGGAAGGACAAGCGCACCGTGGTCGGTGCGGTGGTGGGCGGCGTGGCCGGCCATCTGATCTCCAACGGCGACCCGACCGCGACCGTCGGTGGCGCGGTGGCCGGTGGTGCCATCGGCAACCTGACCACCAAGGATCACCACGACCGCCGCTATGACCGCCGCTATGACCGTCGCTACGACAACCGTCGCTACGATCGCGGTTACAACCGGGGCTACAGCCGCGGCTACCACGATCGTGGCCATGACCGCCGCCACTACCACGACCGCGGCCGTCATCGCGGCTGGTAAGCGCGCCGCCGCTTGAAGATTCCGGCAACGGGCAGATCCTGGATCTGCCCGTTTTCGTTTCTGCCAGCGCAGGTTGCGCCGGCAGCGCCCATGGCGTTGAATGCGCAGCCTTGGTGACTCCTTTCCGGGCAGCGGCTGCGGCATGACTTCTTCCCCCCATCGCGTGCAGGGCCTCAACAACGACGAGGTTGCTGCCGACTGGCCGGCGATCAGCGCCGACGAAGTGGCGTGGCTGTGCACGCAGTACCCGGCACTGGCGGCGGACAGCACGCTGCACTGGCACAGCCCGCGCCCGCTGTCGGCGGCGGCGATCGTGCAGGGCGCGATGGGCCGGGTGTTCATCAAGCGCCACCACCACAGCGTGCGGAGCGCTGCCTGCCTGCAGGAAGAACACCGTTTCATCGCCCATCTGGCCGCGTACGGCGTGCCGGTGGTGCAGGTGCTGGCCACCGCTGATGGCGCGACCGCCGTCGAGCACGGGCCGTGGACCTACGAGCTGCACGCGGTCGGCGCAGGCGCGGACCTGTACCGCGATGCGGTGTCGTGGTCGCTGCTGACCGACAGCGCGCAGGCACTGCAGGCCGGGCGCACGCTGGCGCGCCTGCACCAGGCCTCGGCCAGTTTCCACGCGCCCCAGCGCAGCACCCACATCCTGGTGGCCCGCGACGACCTGATCCGCGCCGAGGATCCCATCACCGCGCTGCAGGCCGACCTGCCGAATCGCCCCGGCCTGGCCCGTTACCTGGCGCGCATTCCCTGGCAGGCACAGCTGCGCGCGGAAGTGCTGCCCTGGCACAAGGGCCTGTCCACGCGCCTGCGCGACGAGCCACGGCTGTGGGCGCACAACGATTGGCATGTCTCCAACCTGCTGTGGGATGCCGACGGCGCGGTGGCCACCGTGCTGGATTTCGGCCTGGCCTCGCCCACCAGCGCGCTGTTCGACCTGGCCACCGCCATCGAGCGCAACGCCGTGGCCTGGCTGGAACTGGAGCGCGGCGACGACGCCGTGCGCATCGAAATCGCCCTGGCCCTGCTGCAGGGCTACCGCGAGGTACTGCCGCTGTCGGCCGGGCGCGTGCAGCTGCTGGCCGACCTGTTGCCGATGGTCCATTTCGACTTCGCACTGTCCGAAGTGGAGTATTTCGAAGGCATCACCGGCTCCACCGCCAATGCCGACGTAGCCTGGCACCCGTTCATGCTGGGGCACCCGGCGTGGTTCCACACGAAGGCAGGCCAGGCCTTGCTGCAGGCGCTGCGCACGGCCGCGTGAGGCCAGGTGCTGGGGTCGGATCCCTTCCCAACGGGAAGGGCTCTGACCCCATTCCCGGCGGGCACGGTGTCGGGGTCGGAGCCCTTTCCTGCGCAAAGGGATCCGACCCCTGGCTCGCAAATCGCCACCATTTGTAGTGAAATGGTCATCTGAAGCGGGGGTGCCTGGATTGCCAGGCTGAGAGAGTCCCTTGGAACCTGATCCGGTTTGCACCGGCGTAGGGAGCTTTGAGCAGCAGTCGCACCCCCGTTCCGGGCAGGTGCGTCCGTGCGCCGTCGCTTCGTCTCCCTTGCTGTCAGAAGACGAACCGAATGAACCGCTGCCTGCGCCCCACCCTGCTCGCCCTTGCCTTCTGCGCCGCCCTGCCGCTGCACGCCAGCGCTGCCGAGGCATCCCCCGACGTGGACGCCTCCGGCGCCGGACGTTCGCCGACCGAGCTGGCCGCCGTGCGCGTGCAGGCCGGCAAACCCGCGGCCGATACCTCGCGCGCCAATGCCTTCGGCGGCGGCAGCTGGAAGGACACGCCGGCCTCGGTAAACGTGCTCGACCGTGATTACCTCGACCGCCGCCAGGTGCGTTCGCTGTCCGAGCTGGCCAGCAACGATGCCTCGCTGGGCGATGCCTACGCACCGGTCGGCTACTACCAGAACATCGCCATCCGCGGCTTCGCCCTGGACGCAGCCACCGGCTACCGCTTCAACGGCCTGGCCATCGCCGGCGAACAGCGCCTGGCCCTGGAGAACGTGCAGGAAGTGCAGATCCTCAAGGGTGAAGCCGGCCTCGCCGCCGGCGTGATGGCCCCAGGCGGCATCATCAATTACGTGGGCAAGCGTCCGGCCGAAGTGCGCACCGTCACCCTGGGCACGGACTCGGAAGGCTCGCGCTATGTCGCGGCCGATGTCGGCCACTGGATCACGCCGCGATTCGGCGTGCGCCTCAACGCGGCGTGGGATGCCAGCAATTCCTACGTCGAGCACGCCGACGGCAACCGCAATTTCTACTCGCTGGCCGCTGACTGGTTCATCGGCGAACGCGGCAAGCTGGAAGTGGATGCCAACTACCAGACCAGCACGCAGCGCTCGGTGTCCGGCTACCAGCTGCTGGGCGCCAGCGAGCTGCCGCGCGGCGTCGACCGCAAGCACCTGCTCGGCTACCAGCCGTGGCAGCGCCCGGTGGACATCGCCAGCACCAACATCACCGCCCTGCACACCTACGATTTCAACGAGCGCTGGCAGTCGCGCGTGTCGGTGGGCTACAGCCGTTCGGTCATCGATGACAACGTGGCCTTCGCCTACGGCTGCTACTACACCGCGCAGTGCGCCGATGGCAGCACGCCGGGTAACTACTTCGCGCCCAATGGCGACTACGACATCTACGATTACCGCAGCCCGGACGACACCCGCCGCAACCAGCAGGCGCGCGCGGAACTGCGCGGCCGCTTCGACACCGGCAGCGTCGGCCACGAGCTGACCGTCGGCGCCGACTATTTCCGCCGCACCGTCGACCGTCGCCCCAGCGTCAACGAGTACGTGGGCAGCGCCAACATCCACGATGCACAGGTACCGGTGTACGAGCCCTCGCCGCTGCAGCCGGGCCCGTCCGCGCGCCGCCTCGACAGCCGCCAGACCGCCGTGTTCGCGCTGGACCGCATCAGCTTCAACGATGACTGGCAGTGGCTGGCCGGTGGCCGTTTCGTGCGCCTGGACGAGCGTGCCTATGACAAGCGCGGCAACCCGCAGCGGCAGAGCCGCCTGTCGCGCTTCCTGCCACAGACCGCGCTGGTGTGGAAGGCCAACGACCAGCTCAACGTCTACGGCAGCTACGTGCGCGGCATCTCGTTGGGCCAGGAGGCGCCGTTCTGGACCACCAACGCCGATGAGTTCCTGCCGTCGGTGCAGTCGCGCCAGCTGGAAGTGGGCGTGAAGTACGTGCCGGTGGAAGCACTGACCCTCGGCGCGGCGCTGTTCCGCATTTCCCAGCCGTACCAGTTCGCCCAGCCGGACGATAGCGAGGCAGGCTACACCTTCGTGCAGCAGGGCACGCAGACCCACAGCGGCCTGGAACTGACCGCCAACGGCCAGCTGACCGATGCGCTGCAGATCGTCGCCAGCGCCAGCGTGCTGCAGGCGCGCGCACACGATGCAGGTACGCCGGCGTATGAGGGCCACCAGCTGGTGAACGTGCCCAAGGTGCGTGCCAGCGTGCACCTGGCCTATGCGCTGCCGTTCGTGCAGGGCCTGGATGTGACCGGTGGCTGGCGCTATGCCTCGTCCAACGTGGCCCGCGCCGATGGCAGCGTGCGTGCCCCTGACTACTCGGTGTTCGATGCCGGCCTGCGCTTCCAGCATCGCCTGCACGAGCGTGCGGTGACCTGGAACCTGTCGGTGGACAACGTGTTCAACCGCTTCTACTGGCGCGATACCGGCAGCAGCGGCGGTGATTACTACCTGTTCCCCGGTGCACCGCGACAGGCGCGCTTGTCGGTGACGTTCGCGCTGTGAGCGGCGTCCTGCTCGAGTGGACCGCCGCGCTGTGCAGCGTGCTCGGCGTCTGGCTGATGGCCCGGCGCCGGCTGGCGGCGTGGCCGGTGGGCCTGCTGTCGGTGGCGCTGTACGGCGCGGTATTCGCCGAGGCCAAGCTGTATTCGGACACGCTGCTGCAGGTGGCCTTCGGTGGCTTCCTGGTCTACGGCTGGATCAACTGGCGCCAGCATGCCGCCGACGAAGGCAGCATCCGCATCGTGCCGCTGGCGCGTGGCAAGGCGCTGCGCGACGTGGCCATCGGCCTGTGCGGTGGCATCGCCCTGGGCACGGCCATGCACAGCTTCACCGATGCGGCGCTGCCGTGGCTGGATGCGATGCTGACCGCGCTGAGCCTGGTCGGGCAGTGGTGGCAGGCGCGCCGCCACGTGGCGTGCTGGTGGGTGTGGATCGCGGTGGACGTGGTCTACGTGGGCACGTACCTGTTCAAGTCACTGCATGTGACCGCGGTGCTGTACGTGTTCTTCCTGGGCCTGGCGGTGTTCGGCCTGCGGGCGTGGAGCGCCGCGGCGCGCGAGCACCGGTAGAGTCGAGCTTGCTCGACTGCCTTGCGCGCGACGCATCCACGCATGGCGTGGATCTACTCCAGGTCGGCCAGCACCCTGCGCGAGGGCGCGAAGAAGGTGACGCCGGTGGTGGCAGTCGAGAAGTCCAGGATCCGGTCGTGCAGCGGCGCGGGGTTGCCGATGAACATGCGCTCGAGCATCTGCTCGATCACCCACAGGCGGCGCGTGTAACCGATGAAGTAAGTGCCGTACTCGCCGCGGCCGGGGTTGGCGAAGGGCATGTTGTCACGCAGGATCTCGTGCTCGCCGTCGGCATCCTCGATGGTGCACAGCGTCTTGTGCGACTTCTGCGCGTCTGCCGGGGCATCGTCCAGCTCGATGTTGTCGTGCTTGGTGCGGCCGATGATCGCTTCCTGCGCCTCGGTCTTCTGCGCGCGCCAGGCATCCAGGTTGTGCAGGTACTTCTGCACGATCACGTAGCTGCCTCCGGCATGGTCGGGGTCTTCGTCGCCGACGATCGTGGCTTCCGGCAGCGACAGCCCTTCCGGGTTGGCCGTGCCATCGACGAAGTCCAGCAGGTCACGGCCATCGAAGTAGCGGAAGCCGGCCACCTCGTCCACCGTCTCCACGGCGTCGCCGAAGGCCATCAGCAGATTGCGCTCGAAGGCGACGATCAGGTCCATGGTACGCGCGCGCACGTGGTACAGCAGGTCACCCGGGGTGGACACGGCGGTGTGGGTCGCACCCTTGATCTCGCGGAACGGCTTCAGCTCGCGCGGCGGCGTGCTGCCCACCACCGCTTCCCACACGCGGTGGCCGATGGCCACGTTGCAGGTGAAGGTGCGCTCGATATCGCGGATGGCGGTGTTCTTGATCAGGTCATCGCTGCTGCCCAGCACCTCGCGCACCTTGGCGATGGAATCGGCATCGTCCTTCACCTTCAGCACCAGGAACGCGGCCGAGTGGGTCAACGGCGCGGTGATCTGCTGCGGCTCGTTGTCGAGCGTGTGGTTGAGGGCGGTGATCGGTGCGGGCTGGGAATTCACGGTACATCCTGCTGGCGTGGGGCGGGCGCGTCGCGCGGGGCGAAGTGCGGGCGATTCTAGCGGAACCACCCCTGCCGATGGTGGAGCTGCAGTAGAGCCACGCCATGCGTGGCTGGGGAGAGCATCCACGCATGGCATGGCTCTACTGGAGCGTGGGAGCGGTGCAGATCGATGTCAGGATTTTTCCGCCGGCGGCGTCTTTAGTCATCACTACACGCCGCTTGGAGCCCGCATGCACGCCCCGGACATCGCTGCCACCACCACTCAAGCAAGCCGCCGCTGGCCCACCGGTCGCCTCCTGCACTGGCTTGCGCGCAGCGCGGGCATGCTGCGGCGCGCACCGCTGCGGCTGTTCCTGCTGGCGCTGCTGCCGATGCTGGTGGAACTCGTGCTGCAGCTGGGCGTGCCGGTCGCCGGCGTCGTGGTGTCCAAGCTGGTGGTGCCACTGGTATCGATGTCGGCCCTGCTGATGCTGGACTCGTCCGTCCGCACGGGGCGCTTCGCGCCGCTGCAGGCTGGCCGCCGGCTGCGTGAACGTCCCGCGACGGTCGCGGTACTGGCGCTGCTCTCGGCAGTGGTCTTCACCGGCCAGGTGGCGATGGCCGGCGTGCTGGCCGGGCTTGCGGCCGCGGGTGCCTTCGCTCTGGGTGACAGCGCGGTGCTGGCCACCACGGTCACTCGCCTGCAGATCGCCCTGGTGCTGGCCAGCGGCCTGCCGCTGGGCATGCTGCTGCTGACCACACTGCCGCGTGCGCTGCTGGATGGCATCCCTGCACGGGCTGCCCTGCGCGACAACCTGCGGCTGCTGCGCGAAGGCTGGCGTCCGCTCGGTGCCTACCTGCTGCTCAATGCGGTGCTGCTGCTGGCGCTTCCGTACCAGCCGTGGCTGCTGCTGCCCCTGCTGCTTCTCGGCTACGTATCCTATTGGATCTACCGCGACGCCTTCGCGGACGGCATCGGCTGAGGAGCGCGGGTGGGCAGGACGCAGTCCTTCGACATCGCAGAGGTGCTGCAGGCGCATTGGCCCCTGCTCGCACGCATGGCCGGCGGCTACGCGCGCGAGCCGGCGCGTCGCGACGATCTGCTGCAGGAGATCAGCATCGCCTTGTGGCAGGCGCTGCCACGCTGGCGTGGCGAGGAACGCACGCTGCGCGCCTTCATCGCGCGGGTGGCGCACAACCGTGCGATGGATGCACTGGCCAGTGAGCAGCGCCATCGCGGCAGCGCGCTGGACGACCACCTTCCCGATCCCGATGCAGACCCTCAGCAGCAGGCAGCGCGCGCCCAGCAGCAGGACACCCTGCTGCGGGCGGTACAGCAGCTGCCATTGGGCCTGCGCCAGGTAGTGCTTCTTGCCCTGGAGGGCTTTTCGCAGCGCGAGATCGGCCAGGCACTGGCCCTTGAAGAGAACACCGTTGCCCAGCGCCTGAGCCGCGCACGCCGGCAACTACGTGAGCGGATGGGAGGCACCCGATGAAACCGGCAACCGACAACCCGGAGTGGAGCGACCTGCAGGCCCTGTGGCAGCAGCAGCCCGCCCCACCCGCGGTGGATGTGGCCGCACTGCAGCGCGAGGCGGAGCGTCGCAGCCGCTGGATCCGCCTGCGATCGGCCATTGAACTGCTGATCACCGTGGTGGCCGTGGCCAACTGCGTCCGCGCCCTGCTCGATCCGCGCAAGCTGATCGCGCATGGTCTGCTGTGGGGCCTGATCGCGTTCGTGCTGGCCGTGGCTGGCTGGATCTTCGTGCAGCGGCGGCGACAGTGGCGCAGCCGCGGCCTGGCTCCGGCCGCACTGCTGGCGTTCGAGCGCCAGCGCGCGCGCATCTCGATGCAGATCTGGCGGGTCAACATCTGGCTTTCCCTGGCAGTCTGGGCGGGGTTGGTGTGGATGGCGCTCACCGCGATGCAGGCGGGACCCGACACCCCCGGTGCACTGCCGCCTCAGACCTGGGCGCTGAACCTGGGTTTGAACGGCGCGGTCGTCGTGGTGGTGGCACTGGCTGGCGCATGGGCTGGCCGCCGCCGGCAGCACCGGCTGGACCGTCTGGCCGAGCTGGAAGCACAACTGCAGTAGAGCCACGCCATGCGTGGCTGCTTTCCCCTGCCACGCAAAGCGTCGCGCTACGTGCAAAGCGGCCAACGCTGGCACACTGCAGGAACCGGCAGCATGGCCTTACCCATGCAACGCCCTTCATGGAGGAAGACCCGATGGCATCCATCCACGCATTCCGCCTGGCACCGGCACTGCTTGCGCTGCTGCTGGGCACGGCCAACGGCGCCTACGCCGCCGACACCGGCAGCTTTTTCGACGCAGTGCAGCGCTACGGCAACGACGACTTCAAGGGCTGCGCCGATACCCTCGGCGCGATGTATCGCAACGGGGCAAGCTTTCCCGACGGCGGCGAGCTGCTGCTGGTCGAATGCACCGCTGCCGCCGGCGACCATCCCGCGGCGATGGCCTACGCCGTCGCCCTGCTCGGCCAGGACCGCCTTCCCCTCGATGATCTGCTGTACAAGGATCGCCCCGGCCTGAATGCCCTGCGTGCCGAACCGGAATGGACGCAGATGCTGGCGCGCGCGGAAGCGACCCAGAAACAGCGTGCCGCGCTGATGGATGAACCCTTGCGCAGGGAACTGCTGGATCGCGAAGCCCGTGACCAGGCCGCGCAGCACGCCGCGATCGCGGCCGGGGGCGCCGATGCATTCAAAGACACCGCACCCGTGGCCAAGGCCAATGCGCAATGGTTGAAAACCGTGATTGCTGCGAAGGGCTGGCCGACGCGATCGAAGGTCGGTCGTGATGGCGCCAAGGCCGCATGGCTGCTGGTGCAGCACGCCGACCAGGATCCTGCCTTCCAGGCCGAGGTGCTGCCGTTGATCGAACACGCCGCCAGAACGGGTGAAGCCGACCGTGCCGACGTAGCCCTGCTCACCGACCGCGTGCTGGTGGCCCAGGGCAAGCCGCAGCGCTACGGCAGCCAGTTCGTGCGGGGCGAGGATGGTGTGATGCGCCTGCGCCCCACCGAAGACATGCCCGGCCTGGACGCGCGACGCAGCGCGATGGGCCTGCCGTCACTGGCCGAGTACAAGGCCATCCTCGCCGAGAGTTATGGCACGGCGGTGGACTGATTCCTCGCGAGGTCCATCGTAGCGCCACGCGCGGTGCGAAGAGCATCCACGCATGGCGTGGCTCTACTGGAGCGCGGTCTGCACAAAAAAGAAGCCCGGCGCGAGGCCGGGCTTCGGGTGGCGTGCGGGAGAGAGAGAGAGCACACGCCGGTAACGCTTTTCTACTGCAGTAATGCTTATTACCAGGTGAAGCGCGGGCCCACGAACCACTCGCGGTCGCCGGCCTTGGCCAGCTTCACTTCGCCGCTCAGGCCCCAGTTCGGGGTGAACTTGGCGGTGGCGCCGACACGGCCGTAGAACTCGCCGTCCGGGTTGACGCCGTGCTTCTTGCTGTAGTCCTCGTAGCCGGCCAGCGCGTAGCCTTCCAGGTACGGGTTGAACGCGGTGCGCAGGCCCACTTCGGTGGAGTAGCCGTTGAAGTCCAGGCCGTGCTCCAGGTCGAACTTCTGGTACGCAACACGAGCCACCAGGTCGGTGTTCGGTGCGATGCCGTAGTTGTAGCCGGCGCCGATGCGCCACTGGTCAACGTCGTTCTTGAAGGTGTCGGTTTCCTGCTTGCTGTAATCAGCGAAGACCGAGAAGTTCGGGTGCACGGCAACCGAGCCCTTGACGCCCCAGCCATCGGCGTCGCCGCCCTTGGCATCGGTGTTCACGTAACCGCCTTCAACGTAGTTGTACGACAGGCCATCGGCAGCCGATGCAGCGAACGGCAGGGCAGCCAGCAGACCCAGAGCGAGCAGCGAATTCATGTTCATCGGGACACACCTTTAATTATTTTTGGTTTCGCCGGCCGCCTCCCCGGGAGAGGGAGAGAGAAGAGGCGGTCGACAGGTGTGAATTATCCGTTTGTTGGTGAAATCGACCCTGAATATTGAACTGACCAGTACATGAATGAAGTTGCTGTTCAGGGAACTCTGGTGGCCAGGACATACGCCTTGTGCAAGGCGTCCTCTCAGAACGCAGAGCCAGGTCAATCCCTTCGCTCTAGCGCTTGACTACAATTCTGGAAAGCTCACGCAGCGCGCGAGTCCCATCAGCCGAGACAAGGTTGATCAGATACTCACTGGTCAACATCAGCGCTGCCGCCTCGTCCAGCGTTTCGACATAAACCTTGTTCACGGCGTAATTCGTGGGAGCCCCGGATGGTGACGTCCTCTTCCGGTTGAGCACGTAGCGATCCGCAGCATTCGGTTTTGTGATGAACACTTTTCCCTTCGCTCCGCCACGCGTACCTACAGCAGTAATACTGATGACAGCCATGTGCTCTCCTGTGAAACTCAAACCTGGTGGACCTTTCTGGACAGGCATGATCAGCTAAGGAACGGTTTGAGTCGCACCGCCCCTGTTCTGAGCAGCCTGCTACCTGTCCGATCCTGTACGCGTCCATCTGTTTCAGTGGGAGTTGCCTCCCTGTCCAGCACTACGGAGGCGTCATCTATGGGCTCTCAGCGCGCGTCGAATCGCGCGGCGCTGGCCGGCGTTGCCCTTGCCGCCAGCACCAGTGCCGCGGCCGTCACGCAGGCCATCGCCACCCACGCGACACTGAGGTCACCCACGGTGTCGCGGATCGAACCGGCCACGAACGGCAGGATGCCGCCGACCAGGTAGCCCACGCCCTGCACGAAGGACACCAGGATGCCCGCCTTGGCCGGCTGGCTGCAGTGGTCCATCACCAGGATCAGGGTCATCGGGAACAGGCCGCCGATCGACAGGCCGAGCAGGCACATCATCAGCCACGGGGCATACATCGGCGCCACGCCGATCAGCACGTAGGTCAGCGCGGTGGCCGCCAGGAACAGCGCCAGCAGCACGCGGCGGTCACGGAAGCGCGGGGCCAGCCAGGAGACGAGGAAGCCACCGGCCACCTCGGACAGGCTCAATGCGGCCAGCATGAAGCCGGCCTCGTTGGCGCGCACGCCCGCTTCCATCATGTACGGCGCGATCCACGCCAGGCACAGCGTGTAGCAGCTGCTGGACACGCAGAACAGCGCGACCAGCAACCAGGTGCGCCCGTGCTGCCAGGGACGGAATGCGGAGGACGTGGCTGCCTTGGCGGAGCTGCCGGTGGACGGCGCATCGGCGTGGCCGCTGTTGGGCAGCCACAGCGCGATGCCGGCGATGGCCAGCACCGCCCAGAACGCCATCGTGCCCTGCCAGTCCAGCCAGTGCAGCAGGGCCGATGCGCTGGCCGCCGCCAGTGCCGCGCCGCCCATGATCATGCTCACGTACAGGCCCATCAGCAGGTCGACGCGGTGCGGGAAGCGGGTCTTGATGTAGCCGGGGATGAGCGACTGCACGATGCCGATGCCCAGGCCCGCGGCCACGCTGGAACCCATCAGCCACAGCGGTTCATGCGAGGCCAGCTTGGCCAGCGCCGAGGCGGCCGTGAGGGCCAGGCCGATGGCCACGCCGCGCCGATAGCCCATGCGATAGACCAGGCCGCCGGCCATGGCGATCAGGCCCATGGCCATCATCGGCAGGCTGGTGAGCCAGCCGATCTGTTCGAAGCTCATGCCATTGCTGGCACGGATGGAATCGGTGAGCAGGCTGACCACGGCCAGCACGGGGCGCAGGTTGAGGCCGACCAGCAGGAGGGCCAGCACCGGGATCAACCCGGGACGCGAAGTTGCAGGTGAATTCATGTATTACGGCCGCGGGCAGCGGCCGGCTTTCCTTGTTCGATCTGTACGGGGGCCCAGCTGGCAGGGGCCTGGCCGGGCAAGGTTTCGCTGCGACTGGCCGCAGATGCGTCCTCTTTCGAAGAAGGAACGCGCGCGGGCGCACGATCGGCATCTGGCGGGCGGCCATCGGCGCGCATGATAGCAAACGTGGCGTGCAGGCCTTTCCGCCGAGGGCGTAGGCAGGCGCGTTTGTTCATCGGCCACCTCCCGGCGTGCTTCGTCTGCGGGGCGGTGCGTCGCTAGAATGAGCACTGGAACCAGCGAGCGCGCTTCAATGTCCACGGATCTGATCACCCTCGTCACCGATGCCTGGGGCTGGACCGGCATCGCGCCGGCGCAGATCGTCGGCGACAACCCGTTCGGCAACCTGATGATCGAGGACCACAGCGGCCGCTACTGGCGGCTGTGCCCGGAAGATCTCTACTGCACGGTCATCGCCCGGTCGCGCGCCGAACTCGATGCACTCGCGCGCGATCAGGATTTCCTGCAGGACTGGTACATGGCCGCGCTGGTGCAGCAGGCGGAAGAGCGCCTCGGCACGCTGCAGCCCGGCCATGCGTATTGCCTGAAGATTCCCGGCGCGCTGGGCGGTGAGTACGGCGGCGGCAATCTCGCCACGGTGCCACTGGCCGAACTGATCGGCGCGTCGGGCAGCATGGCGCAACAGATCGATGGGCTGCCCGAAGGTGCCCAGTTGAAGCTGAGCGTGGTCGAATGACGACCACCACGACCACGTTGGCACTTCTCCTTTCGCTGGCCGCATCACCCATGGTGGCCTTCGCCTGCCCGCCGTCGGATACACCGACGTTCGTGCAGAGCCTGGATCGCGCCAGCCACGTCTACGTGTTCCGGCTCATGTCGCTCGAGGTCGCCGACGGGAAGCCTTCTTACAGCACCTTGAGCGGCCGCATCACTGTGGTCCGCACGCTCAAGGGTGGCGCGCCGAAGGCATCCGGCGTCACCTATTCGATCGGCTGCTGCAATCCGAAACTGAGCGTAGGCGACTATTACCTGGCCGCTGTATCGAACGATGCGACGGTGCTTGAGCTGGTCCCCGGTGACCAGTCGGTCATCATCGTCAGCGATGACTTCGAAGCGAAGGGCGGTGCTGGAAAAAAGGGCGCCATCGAACCCGTGCAGGACCATCTTGCAGGCCAGCCGCTGCCTGCGGATTTCCCCGGCGAGTACCGGCTTGAAGCCACCGTCTCCTGCCCGGCCATGCCACCGCCCCGCTGATCGATCATCAGCGAATCAGGCTATCAGCGGCCTCCGCCCGCCACAAACGCACGATCGCTTTTCTGCGCGCACAGCGTGATGCATCCGCGCGTTTCACTGACACCGCACAACGAACACTGCGCTCATTCAGGGGTGGAAGCGGCTAGCACATGCCCGGCTCAGACAGCTGACTTCGCGGCAAATCGAACATGACTGCGCGCTCTTCACAGTGTCTGCACGTCCGCGAACTGCAGCTGAAAAGGCATTCATGGAACTAACAAAAAGCCCGCTATATTCCAGACTCCCCAGACGAAGGAGGGAAGGCAATGACCCTTTCCACGCAGCACCTGAAGATCGCTCGTCCCCTCGGCGTGGCAATCCTTGCCCTCAGCCTCGGCGCGTGCGCCAGCTACAAAGAAGACTTCGCGAAGGTCAACACGCGTCTCGACGCGCTTGACGTGAAGGTCCAGGGCGCGGCGCAGAGCGCCGAGTCCGCCAACCAGTCCGCACAGCAGGCCAACCAGCGTCTCGACCAGATCGAAGGTCGCGTCCAGCAGCTCGAATCGGCCCCCCGCCGTACCCCGCGCGGCTAAGCTGGACCGGGAACCAGTGGTCTCCCCCGGCCACTGGTTCCCTTGAGTCACCGTATTCACTCGAGGAACCGTGCCATTCGTACGCACTCATCCCCCGCAATCCGCACCGCCTGCGTCGCGCTGACACTCGCGCTGGCACTGGCCGGTACCGGCGTGGCCAGCGCCAAGGGCGCCAAGGATGCCGCTACGCAACCCACCGCTGCCGTCGATGAACTGCCGGAAGGACAGGAAGTGTCCGAGACGGTGATCGAACTCGCAGGCTGGGTGGTCGCCAGCAAGGACAGCGAAGGCTATCCGTTCGCGATCATGGACAAGGCCGCCGCACAGGTGCTGATCTTCGGCAGTGACGGCAAGCTGCGTGGCGCGGCACCGGCGCTGTTTGGTTCGGCCAAGGGCGATCATTCCGCACCGAACGTTGCCAAGGTCGCGCTGAGCGCGATTCCCGGCCACGACCGCACGACCCCCGCCGGCCGCTTCATTGGTGGCTACGGCCCGTCCGACGACGCCGGCCGCGTGTTGTGGGTGGACTACGATTCGGCAGTCTCGATGCACCCGCTGCCGCCGGGTACGCCGAAGGAAAAGCGCGCCGAACGCCTGGCAACGCCGACCCCGGATGACAACCGCGTCACCCACGGCTGCATCAACGTCAGCCCCGATTTCTACGAGCAGGTCGTCCAGTCCACGTTCCAGAAGGGCGGCGTGTTCTACGTGCTGCCGGACAAGGATTCGCTGGAGAAGACTTTCCCCGCGTTCGCGCAGAGCCGTGCCGAACACAGCGACGAGAAGGGTTCGCGCTCGGCAAGCAAGTAAGGCGCGATTTCTCCCGGCTTGCCGAGGCGGCCGATCGGGTCCGCCTTGTTCTGTGCCTGCGCGGTTTCAGCGCTGCTGCGAACCCGCGCGCCGCCGGTACTGCGCCACCCAGTCCAGCGACGGCGCGATGCCACCGAACGGGAACAGGTGCGGGCTGACTTGGCCGTGCGCTTCGGTCAGTCCACTCACCAGGCGATCCACGAACACATCCGGCCCGGCGGTGCCCAGCAGCCGGCCGATCGAGATGCCGTACCGCGCCAGCATCGAGGCGCTGGCACCCACGCCACACATCGCCGCATAGCGCAGCAGCCGGGTGACGCTGGCCGGCCCGGGCACGCCCACCAGCACCGGGTGGCCGATGCCGCGCGCACGCAGCGCATCCAGCCAGGCCAGCACGAGGTCGGCATCGAAGGCGAACTGGGTAATGATCTTCGGCGCCATGCCGCGCGCTTCGATGGCCTGGCATTTGCGTTCCAGTGCCTGCCAGCGCCCGGCAGCGTCCATCACCGGATGGCCCTCGGGGTGCCCGCCCACGGCAACGACCTTGATGCCCGCACGTTCCAGCAGGCCCGTCTCGATGATCGCCGTACTGTCTGCGAACGGACCGGCAGGCGTGGCCAGGTCACCGGCGATCAGCAGGCACTGCTCGACACCGGCCTCGCCCACCGCGCGGGTGATGAAGTGCTCCAGCGCCGCCTGCGAACCGATGCGCCGTGCGGACAGGTGCGGCATCGGCTGCAGCCCCAGTTCGCGCACGGTGCGTGCCGCGGCCAGCCGCGCCTCGTCGTCTTCGCTGGTGAGATAGGGGATCGAGATCGTGGTTCCCGGGGCGATGCGGCCTGCCTCGGCGCGCAGCGCGGGCATGGCTTTCGCACTGACTTCCAGCGAACAGGCATCGATGAAGGCGCGTGCGCCCTGCACGGTTCCTGCAGGCATCACTTGGCCCCGCGCGGCGCGCCGGCGATCGAGCTGCCCCGCGCCAGTTCAACGAAGGCCTGCAGGTAATCGATGGCGGTGTCGGTCTCGCGCGCGCCCAGGTAGATCTGCTTGGGAATGCCCTTGGCCCCCAGCCGCACCGGCACCACGTCCATGCGGGCCGCGTACTCCTCCACCAGCCAGCGCGGCATGGCGGCCACGCCGCGGCCGCTGGCCACCATCTGCATCATGATGTCGGTGGTTTCGATGGCCTTGTGGCGGCGCGGGGTGACCCCGGCCGGCAGCAGGAACTGGTTGTAGATGTCCAGGCGCTCGAACGGCACCGGGTAGCTGATCAGCACTTCCTGGGTCAGCTGCCGCGGCTTCACGTACTCCACCTTGGCCAGCGGGTGGTTCCTGGCCACCACCAGCACCTGCTCGTAGTCGAAAACGGGCACGAACGTCAGGCCCGGCTTCAGCAGTGGGTCCGGTGTCACCAGCAGGTCGATCTCGTAGCCGAACAGCGCACCGATGCCACCGAACTGGAATTTCTGCTTCACGTCCACATCCACGTCCGGCCACGAGGCCAGGTAGGGCGAGACGATCTTCAGCAGCCACTGGTAGCAGGGGTGGCACTCCATGCCGATGCGCAGCGAGCCGCGCTCGCCCTGGGCGAACTGGCCCAGCCGCTCTTCGGCCAGGTCCAGCTGCGGCAGCACCCGGTTGGCCACCGCCAGCAGGTACTGGCCGGCCTGGGTCAGCCGCAGGCTGCGGCCCTCGCGCAGCCAGACGTCGGTGCCCAGCTGCTGTTCCAGCTTCTTCATGCTGTGGCTCAGCGCCGACTGGGTCAGGTTGAGCACGCCGGCGGCAGCGGTCAGCGAACCCTGCAGTTCGACCTGCTGCACGATGCTCAGGTGGATTCGTTCCAGCATGTCGATGAATCTCACTCATGGATGTGTGAAGTAAAACCATTTTACGTCATGGAAAGGCCTGACTAGGATCGGGTCATGCTTTCTTCCCACCGCCCCCTCCGTATCGTCGCCGTTTCCGGCGGCCTGCAGCGCCCCTCGCGGGCCGCCACCCTGTGCGAGCACCTGCTGGACCTGATCGGCGAGCACGTACCGAGCGAACCGCACCTGGTCGAACTCGGCGAGCTGGCCCCGCAGCTGGCCGGTGCCCTGTGGCGCTCGCAGCTGCCCGCCGCCGCCGAACAGGCGCTGGCCACGGTCGAGCAGGCCGACGTGCTGGTGGTCGCCACCCCGGTCTACCGCGGTTCGTACACCGGCCTGTTCAAGCACTTCTTCGATTTCATCCACCAGGACGCCCTGGTCGACACCCCCACCCTGCTGGCCGCCACCGGCGGCAGCGAGCGCCACGCGCTGATGATCGATCACCAGCTGCGGCCGCTCTTCAGCTTCTTCCAGGCACGCACCCTGCCGCTGGGCGTCTACGCCACCGACAAGGATTTCGCCGACGGCCGCGTGCGTGACGAGGCCCTGCTGCAGCGCGCACGCCTGGCCGTGCAGCGGGCCCTGCCGCTGCTGGCGCTGTCCCATCGCCCCGCGCCCGTGCCCGCTGAAACCGCCGACGCCCTCTAAGTAACCGGAACACCGCCATGACTGCCGACAACTTCACCTTCCAGATCACGCGCATCCCGTTCAACGAGGATTACCAGCCGGCCGACGGCACGCGCATCACCACCAACTTCGCCAACCTGGCCCGCGGCGCCTCGCGCCAGGAAAACCTGCGCAATACCCTCGGCATGATCAACAACCGCTTCAACGATCTGGCGCACTGGGACAATCCCAGCGCGGATCGCTATGCGGTCGAGCTGGACATCATCTCGGTGGAGATGCACATCGATGGCGATGACGGCAGCGATCCCTTCCCGCTGATCGAAGTGCTGCGCCCGACCATCGTCGACACGCACACCGGCACGCGTACCGAAGGCATCGTCGGCAACAACTTCTCGTCGTACGTGCGCGACTACGATTTCAGCGTCGTGCTGCCGGCCAGCAACGAAGGCAAGGCGACGTTCGGCATCCCCGAAGGCTTCGGCGACCTGCACGGCAAACTGTTCAAGCACTTCCTGGACTCGGATGCGTACCGCGCCAACTTCAGCAAGGCACCGGTCATCTGCATCAGCGTGTCCAGCAGCAAGACCTACCACCGCACCGAGAACCATCACCCCATCCTGGGCGTGGAGTACCGCCAGGGCGAGTTCTCGCCCACCGACCAGTACTTCGACAAGATGGGCCTGCAGGTGCGCTACTTCATGCCGCCGGGAAGCGTCGCGCCGCTGGCGTTCTACTTCCAGGGCGACCTGCTGGGCGACTACTCGAACCTGGAACTGATCGCCACCATCAGCACCATGGAAGCGTTCCAGAAGATCTACCGCCCGGAGATCTACAACGCCAATTCGGTGGCCGGCAAGGTCTACCAGCCCAGCCTGAAGCACCAGGACTACTCGTCCACCCGCATCGTCTACGACCGCGAAGAGCGCAGCCAGCTGGCCGTCAAGCAGGGCCGGTTCACCGAAGAGCACTTCATCAAGCCCTATGGCGCCGTGCTTGAGCAGTGGGCTGCCCGCTGATTCATCGCTTCTCCCTCCCCCAGGACAAAGACCCCGAACACGATGAAGAAACTACTGCCCACCTCCACCGCCGGCAGCCTGCCCAAGCCCTCCTGGCTGGCCGAGCCCGAGAAGCTCTGGTCGCCCTGGAAACTGCAGGATGAGGCACTGACCGAAGGCAAGCAGGATGCGCTGCGCCTGTCCCTGCAGGAACAGCAGCACGCCGGCATCGACATCGTCAGCGACGGCGAACAGACGCGGCAGCACTTCGTCACCACCTTCATCGAACACCTCGACGGCGTCGACTTCGACAAGCGCGAGACCGTACGCATCCGCAACCGCTATGACGCCATCGTGCCGACCGTGGTGGGTGCCGTCAGCCGCCCGAAGTCGGTGTTCGTCGAGGATGCAAAGTTCCTGCGCCGGCAGACCGCGCAGCCGATCAAGTGGGCCCTGCCCGGCCCGATGACCATGATCGACACCCTGTATGACGCGCACTACAAGAGCCGCGAGAAGCTGGCCTGGGAATTCGCGAAGATCCTCAACGAGGAAGCGAAGGAACTGGAAGCAGCCGGCGTCGACATCATTCAGTTCGACGAACCTGCCTTCAACGTGTTCTTCGACGAAGTGAACGACTGGGGCGTGGCCACCCTGGAGCGCGCGATTGAAGGCCTGAAGTGCGAGACCGCCGTGCACATCTGCTACGGCTATGGCATCAAGGCCAACACCGACTGGAAGCAGACGCTGGGCTCGGAATGGCGCCAGTACGAGGAGTCCTTCCCGAAGCTGCAGAAATCCAGCATCGACCTGATCTCGCTGGAGTGCCACAACTCGCACGTGCCCATCGACCTGATCGAGCTGGTGCGCGGCAAGAAGGTGATGGTGGGTGCCATTGACGTTGCGTCGAGCACGGTGGAAACGCCGGAAGACGTGGCCAACACCCTGCGCAAGGCGCTGCAGTTCGTCGATGCCGACAAGCTCTACCCGTGCACGAACTGCGGCATGGCGCCGCTGTCGCGTGAGGTAGCGCGCGGCAAGCTGCGCGCGCTGAGTGCAGGCGCGCAGATCGTGCGCGAGGAACTGGCCGGGCGGTGATCGCAGTGGAGCCGAGCATGGGCTCGGCTCTACATGGGGTTTCCGAAGCATCGACCTTGCCCGGCTGCGCAGCTGTAGAGCCGAGCCTACGCTCGGCTGCTTTGCATCCGGCTGATCGCAGCCGAGCATGGGCTCGGCTCTACACGGGGTTTCCGACCCCGGTAGCGCCGAGCCCCTCCCTCAGTAGTCGTAACTCACGCTCACCCGCAGCGAGCGCGGTGCCTGGCGCACGGTCGCTGCGCCGTACAGCGGGTCAGGCTGGCCCGGGTCCAGCTCGGAGTACGGCGACTTCCACAGCGCGACCTGGCTGTTGAACACGTTGAACACATCCAGGTTGAAGCCCAGTCGACCCTCGGCCGCAGCCGGGCGGTAGGACACGCCCAGGTCCAGCTGCTTCAGCCACGGCAGCCGCCCCTGGCTGCCCGGAGGCGCCGGCTGGCCGTTGTAGAAATGGTAGGCGATGCCATAGCCGGAGGGATCTTCGAAGTCCGGGCCATACGAACCCAGCGCGCTGAACGGCGTGCCCGAGATCACCCGCACGTTGGCCGAGACCAGCCATTCCGGCGTCAGCCGGTAGTAGCCGTGCAGCTTGAACTGGTGGGTGTGGTCGTTGCTCTGCGGCCCGTTGGTGTGCTCCATCAGCTGGGCGTAATCCCAAGCCTGCGTGGTCGACACCGCGGTCTGGCCGATGCCCGACAGCAGCTGGCCTTCGGTGGTGCCGTAGCTGCGCGACCACGTGTAGTCCGCACGGCCGTACCAGCGCCCGTCGAACGGATGTTCCAGCGACAGGTTCACCGCGTAGTAGTTGCGCTTGAACTTCGGGAAGCCCATCTCGGCATTGGTCAGCGGCACGCTCACGTAGTTGCCGCCGGTGTCGACCAGGTTGAAGGTGTTCGCGCGGCCGGGATTGATCAGCCAGCAGCTGACCGGGTTGCTGTCCTTGGTTACGTTGTAGCCGAGGCTGCTGGCCTTGCCGAGCACCGCGTCGATATCGCAGTAGTCATCCACGCCGCTGCGCAGCACGCGATAGGTCGCCTTCGCGCCGTACACCCAATCCTGGCCCAGTGCCTTGGTGAAGCCGAGGATGAACTCATCCTGGAAGGACGGCTTGATGCCGGCGGTAGCCACCGTCTTCGCGTCCGGCAGCAGACCGTAGTTGTTGTTGGACGACACCGCATCGGAGAACTGGGTGAGGTCGGTCGGGTAGCCGTTGCTGTCGATGCCGCCGTAGGTGTAGTACGTCGACGTCGCCAGCGTTGCACCGGCCGCGTTGAATGCCGGGTTCAGCGGCAGCGCCAGATAGTAACGGCCGACATTGCCGAACACCTTGAAGCGGCCGTCGCCGCCGACATCCCAGCTGAAGCCCAGGCGCGGCGCCCACTGCCCGCTGGTCTGCTTGATGTAGGCGTCGCCATCGCGGTTGTAGTTGGTGAACTGGTCCAGGCGCAGGCCCAGGTTCAGCAGCAGGCGGTCGGTCACCTGCCAGTTGTCTTCGATGTACTGCGCCCGCTGCGAGGCACGCACCGAGGCCAGTGCACTGTAGATGTACTGGCGCACGTAATAGCCATCCTGGCCGTTGCGGATGCCGCCGGTGGCCGGCACGCCCAGGCCGGTGTTGATCGGCACGTTCGGGTTGGACTGGCCGTAGATCCAGTAGTAGCCATCGGCCGATGCCACCGAGCCACGGTTGAGCGCGCGGGCGTTCTGGTTGTCGATGCCCACGGTGATGCTGTGGTCTCCCAGCACATAGTTCGCATCCAGGCGCAGGTTGTTGCTGCGGTTGCCGCGCGCGGGGTCGACCAGCAGCGAGGTGGTCTGCGCATTGGTGATCGGCGTGCCGCCGTTGAGTGCCGGATTCTGCAGGTTGGCGCTGTTGATGTAGGTCAGGCTGCCGTCGTAGGCGGGATTGCCGATGTAGTCATCGGTCTTCATCTCGCCATACTGCGCGCTCACGGTGAGCCGGTCGGTCAGGTAGCCGGTGTACTTGGCTGTCCACAGGTCGCCGCCGGTCTTGGTGGTGTCTTCCTTGCCGCGCTGCGCGCCACGGGTCAGCGTGTCGTAGTCGTAGGCGAAGATGTCGCCGCGGAACACGTTGCGGCTGGAGGCGCCGGTCAGTTCCAGCAGATGGTTGTCGGTGATGTTCCAGTCCAGCTTGGCGTACCAGCGCGGACGGTTGTACTCATACTTCGAGTAGGAGTTGGTCGCCTCGACGTTCTTGACGTCGGTGCCTTCGCGGCGCTCCAGTTCGTAGGAGCCGAAGAAGAACAGCTTGTCTTCGATCAGCGGGCCGCCGGCGTAGATGCTCTGTGTGGTCACCCACTCGCGGTCCTTGCTCTCCGGTGAGTACAGCGCGCCGTCGCCCGGGTAGCGCACGTCGTCCTTGTCCGAGCGCGTGGAGGCCGGCTCCCAGGTGAACTGCCCACCGAAGTGCCAGTCATTCGTGCCGCGCTTGCCGACGGCGTTGATGACGCCGCCATCGGAACGACCGTACTTGGCGCTGTAGCCGCCGGTGTAGATTTCCTGCTGGTCGATGCTGCCATAGGGCAGCGTCAGGCCACCCAGGCCACGCAGCGGATCGGTGCTGTTGAAACCGTTGATGTAGTACGCGTTCTCGGCCGCCGACGAACCGCCGAAGCTGACCAGCTGCGCGCCGGTCGGGCCGGCATAGCTGCCGTTGCCACCGTTGCCGACCACGCCCGGTGCAAGCTGGGCGATGGCCTCGGCCGAGCGGCCCAGCGGCAGGCGCTGCAGCTGCTCGGCGGTGATCACCGTGCGCGAATCCACGCTGCTGACGTCGATCGCAGCCGCCGCGCGATCAGCGCTGACCTGCACGCCATCCAGGCGCGTGACCTCACCGAACGAGACCTCGGTACTGGTGCCCACCGTCAGCGCAACGCCCTCGCGGGTCTGCAGCACCTTGCCGTCGGCATCGCGTGCTTCCACCGAATAGCGACCCAGCGGCAGCTGGCCGATGGTGTAGCGGCCACGCGCGTCCACCGTCACTTCACGGGTGAGCCCGGTGTCGCTGCGGACGAAGATGCGCTGCGCCGAAGGAGGCGCGAGGCCGACGATGGCGCCGGTGGTGGACTGGGCATGCAGTGCGGGGGACGCGGTGGCAAGCAACACCGCCAACGCCAGCAATCGTGGGCGCAGTGAGGAACGAGCAGTCGTCATCGTGGGGCGTACGGGTAGTGGGGG
>JAAIGF010104199.1_pt1 | contig 39597 bp, 39 predicted proteins | sample 6487441 | NCBI WGS metagenome assembly JAAIGF01 (sample SAMN13974129, study PRJNA590717) | phyllosphere metagenome | biome: pepper field; feature: multiple bacterial spot infested pepper fields; material: pepper leaves; isolation source: leaves from pepper fields | host: Capsicum annuum ...
CCACCGTGGTCACGACGACGGTGAACCCATCCACACAGGGTGATTTCCTGGCCATCCAGGCTTTCGTTCAACTGGCCGCAATAGTGGCTGCGCATCATGATCGGGTTCGCTTCTCTGATCGGTTCTGGATTCGTCGACATCGCCTGCCATTTGGGCAGAGCGCCTGAGCCGCACGCGTGAAAAGGGCGGAATTATATAGCCTTTATCGACAGGGCGCAGCACGTGATATGCGCCATCGCTCTGCTAAAAGAGGTGAACCTGAGGCACTGCGATTGATTCAAAGCATGGCCGTTATTGAGACGAACCCGGAGCATGTGACGAACGGTCGTGATAGGCTTTTTGCCATCGACTCTTAGCCATTGCCTACTCAGGAGAGCAACCATGGAAATCAACATCGGCATCGCCGAACAAGACCGCGAAGCCATCGCCGAGGGCCTGTCGCGCCTGCTCGCGGACACCTACACCCTGTACCTGAAAACCCACAACTTCCACTGGAACGTTACCGGGCCGATGTTCAACACCCTGCACCTGATGTTCGAAGGTCAGTACACCGAACTGGCGCTCGCTGTCGACGCCATTGCCGAACGTATTCGCGCCCTGGGCTTCCCTGCACCAGGCACCTATGCAGCCTATGCCCGCCTTTCCTCGATCAAGGAAGAGGAAGGCGTGCCCGGCGCCGAGGAAATGATCCGACTGCTGGTGCAGGGCCAGGAAGCGGTGGTACGCACCGCTCGCAGCATCTTCCCACTGCTCGACAAGGTCAGCGACGAGCCGACCGCCGACCTGCTGACCCAGCGCATGCAGGTTCACGAGAAAACCGCGTGGATGCTGCGCAGCCTGTTGGCTGCCTGACCGCTACGCCAACAGGGCTGCCACGGCAGCCCTGTTTCATTTCTTCCCGCCACAATCGCCAGCACGGCGCCCGCAATTTGAGTAGCCCTCCTCTTTGCTGTTAAATACGCCCCGTGCCGCCATCCCAACTCCTGGGCCGGTGCATAGGCTGGCCCTCCCGAACCTTCATCGCCCTTACGTCACGGCAAATCGCGTGGAGCCAGCTCTTCCTGGTGATCCTTTATCTAGTGAGTGCGTTGAACATGTTGAAAATCGTCCACCTGCTGGTGGGGCTCTGTGCCCTGCCGTTATCCATCGCCCCTGGCCTGAACGACGGCATCCAGCCGTTCCTGCAACATCCCGATGCGCTGTGCCTGGCGCTCTTTGGCTTTCTCAACCTGCTGCTGGCCACGCAGTTTCCACTCTGGCACAGCAACGCCCGCCAACATTTGCAAAACCTGGCGTGCGCGCTGCTGATCCTCGGTACCCTGCTGCAGGCCTTGATTCTGCTCGCCCCTCTGCCCTTCATCGCCGAGCAGCCTGCCCTGCTGTTCAGCTTGCTGATCATCACCCTGGCAGTTGCCCTGCACCTGGGCACCAACCTGCGCTTCGACAGGAAGAAAGCGGCCATTCAGCAAGATCTGGGTGACCGCGAAACAGGCACCGTAAAGTGGTTCAACACCTCGAAAGGGTTCGGTTTCATCTCCCGCGATGCCGGCGAAGATATCTTCGTGCACTTTCGTGCGATCCGCGGCGAAGGCCACCGCGTTCTGGTAGAAGGCCAACGCGTCGAGTTTTCCGTGATGCAACGCGACAAAGGCCTGCAGGCCGAAGACGTGATCGCGGCCCTGCCGACCCGGCGCTGACTCATCAGCCACAACAAAAAGCCCCGCCGATGCGGGGCTTTTTCATTTCCGGCGTCTCGCTGCTTCAATAGTGAGGCGGCGGCGCCTCATCCTGGGTAACACCGAATGGGCTCACTTCCTCCTGGCGCTTGGCCAGGGCCTGCACCTGCAACTGCAGGCGCTCGATCAACTTCTGCTGCTCCACCAGGGCATCATTGAGCGCCTGAATGGTGTCGTCCTGAAAGGCCTGACGACTCTCCAACTCGACGATACGCTCCTCAAACTCGCTCATTCATACCTCCCCTGCGCGGTAGTGCCCCGGCATGACCGACCGCAGCCGGTCACGCAGCGCAGCCACCTGCTGTTGATCATAGGGCTTGGCGGGGTGGCGCCCCCAAACCGGGGCCGGCCAGGCGTCGTCATCGCGGTAACGGACGATCACATGCATGTGCAGCTGACTGACCACGTTACCCAGGCTGGCGATATTGATCTTGTCGGCCTTGAATGCGTCCTTGAGCACCTCGCCCATCAGGGCCGCCTCCGCCCATAACGCTTGCTGATCCTGCGCATCGAGCTGGAATACTTCACTGACATCCTCACGCCGGGGCACCAGGATGAACCAGGGGTAACGGGCATCGTTACTGAGCAGCACGCGACTCAGCGGCAGGTCCCCCAGCACGAAAGTGTCTTGCTGCAGGCGCGAATCCAGTACGAACATTTGCTCACCTCATCTCGATGACCAGCGCAAACCGGCAAAGGCCGAAGCATACCTGCCAAGGTGTTGAAAATTAACCCCAAATTGGCCGCACCAAAATTGTGCGAAATCCGCAAAATCAGTTTTTCCAATGCACCATATTGTTTCCCAAAGTAATCATCGCCCTACACATTCAGACGCCAACTAAAACTCATTATCAATAACCGCACCATATAGATAGCAAGCTACTAAGAAGCATACTAACAAGAGCGCAGAAAAACGGATGTTTAGGTCGATAATCTGTACCTTCTGATAAAAACATCTACGCAAACCCCAGTAATTCAGCACCCTTGACTCTTTTGAGCACGGCTTTTGCTTTAAAGCCCGCAACGCTCCCGAATGGGGCCCTGCGGTAACGCTTCCAGGCCCTGTAATAGAGCTGTAAATCGTTGGATGGTACTCAGTCGGTGAGCTTTGTCTGGTTGCGACGTACCTTTTGCACGCAACGACAAGTGCGAGGGTTGCGACGAAATGGATAGATCGAAACTATCGCCATACAAAGTGCCGTGCTATAAGTTCCATCCGACACAAAAAGAAATAGAGCTGCTCGCCATAACAACCTTATTGAGCAGCGGTAGTACTCTTCTAAACCAAAGGAGCAAATCACGATGCGAGTGATGAAGTGGAGCGTAATCGCCCTGGCTGTGGCCGCGGGTACCTCTCAGATGGCAGTGGCCTCGGAGCAGTCCGAATCGAAGGGTTTCGTTGAAGACAGCACCCTGTCGCTCCTGGCGCGCAGCATGTACTACAACCGTGATGCCCGTAACGGCGCTTCCCGCGGCACTGAAGGCAAAGGCTACTCCGAAGAGTGGGGCGCCAGCGCCCGTGCACTGTTCGAGTCCGGCTTCACCCAAGGCACCGTTGGCTTCGGCGTCAACGCTTATGCCGGCGCACTTTGGCAGCTGGACACTGGTGGCGGCCGCCGCGGCGTCAACATGTTTCCGGAAAACGATGGCAAGGACCTGAGCATCGCCAACGCTGCAGTCAAAGCACGTATTTCCAGCACTACACTGACCTACGGCTCGCAAATGCCAGCCCTGCCGGTTCTGGCCTACGATGACGGCCGTCTGCTGCCGGAAACCTTCGAAGGCACCATGATCACCAGTAAGGAGATCGAGGGCCTCGAGCTGAACGCCGGTCGCTTCACCGCACAAAACGAAATGCGCCAATCCGGCCGCGACAGCGCTGGCCTGAAGTCCATCAACGTGGCGGGCGGCTCCTACGCTTTCACCAAAGACTTCAGCGCTGCGCTCTACTACAGCGACCTGGAAGACCGCTACAAGCGTAAATATGCCAACCTTAACTACAACCTGCCACTGACCGAAGAGCAAGCCCTGGGCTTCGACTTCAACATCTACAAGAGCGACTACGACCGTCAGTTCGGCGGTGGTGGCGACAACACCATCTGGAGCCTGGCAGCCAAGTACAGTGTCGGCGCTCACGCCTTCATTCTGGCCCACCAGCGCAACACCGGTGACCGTGGTTTCGATTACGGCGTGGGTGATGGCGGTGGCGCGATCTTCGTAGCCAACAGCTTCCTGTCCGACTTCAACCAGGAAGACGAACGCAGCTGGCAAGCCAGCTACGAGCTGGACTTCGCCACTTATGGCGTACCAGGCCTGAGCTTCAAGACCGCTTATATCTGGGCTGATAACATCCAGACCGCCGAGAGCGGCAACGGTAAAGAACACGAGTTCTTCAACCAGGTTAAATACACCGTTCAAAACGGCCCGGCCAAAGATCTGTCCTTCCGCCTCCGCGGCTCGGTTCTGCGCGCCAACTCGGATGTCAATGACCAAAACGTTACTGACACCAACGAAGTTCGCTTCTACGTGAACTACCCGCTCAGCGTTCTGTAATCTCGCGCAAGCCTGATAACAGTTCGAGAAACCCGGCTTCGGCCGGGTTTTTTATTGCCCATCAGATGCTCATCACATGGATGCACCGGGCCACGATAAGCCTGCTGTCCGCGGCTCCACGGAGCAATCGACCACACAGCTGCTTCCCACAATCATCCCTCGGCACTTCGCATCCTGTACGCCACCAGCCACGCGCCGTACAATGCCGAGCGATAAAAATCCCCTTTGCTACCGACAGAACGGCCCATCATGCGTACCAGTCAGTTCCTGCTTTCGACCCTCAAAGAAACGCCCTCCGATGCTGTGGTGATCAGCCACCAGCTGCTGCTGCGCGCCGGCATGATCCGCAAGCTGGCATCCGGCCTATACACCTGGCTGCCGATGGGCCTGCGCACCCTGCGCAAGGTGGAGAGAATCGTACGCGAAGAGATGGACGCCGCCGGTGCGCTGGAGGTGCTGATGCCCGCCATCCAGCCCGCCGAACTGTGGCAGGAGTCTGGCCGCTGGGTGCAATATGGCCCGGAGCTGCTGCGCGTGAAGGACCGCCATGACCGTGAGTTCTGCGTGGGTCCGACCCACGAGGAAGTGATCACCGATCTGGCCCGCAACGAACTGAACAGCTACAAGCAGCTGCCGCTGAACCTTTATCAGATCCAGACCAAGTTCCGCGACGAGATCCGCCCGCGCTTCGGCCTGATGCGTGGCCGCGAGTTCATCATGAAGGACGCCTACTCCTTCCATGCCGACCAGGCTTCCCTGCAGCAGACCTACGACCGCATGCACCAGGCCTACTGCAATATCTTCACCCGCCTGGGCCTGAACTTCCGGCCGGTGGAGGCGGACAACGGCTCCATTGGCGGCGCCGGCTCCCACGAATTCCACGTGCTGGCCGAGTCGGGCGAAGACGATATCGTGTTCAGCAACGCGTCCGACTACGCCGCCAATATCGAGAAGGCCGAAGCCATTCCTCGCGAGTCTGCCCGCCCGGCGCCAAGCGAGGAGCTGCGCCTGGTCGACACCCCGAACGCCAAGACCATCCAGCAACTGGTGGAAGGCTACGACCTGCCCATCGAGCGCACCATCAAGACGCTGATCGTGCATGCCGAAGAAGAGGGCAAACTGATCGCCCTGATCGTTCGCGGTGACCACGAGCTGAACGAGATCAAAGCCGCCAATCAGCCTGGTGTCGCCAGCCCACTGGTGATGGCCTCGGATGCCGAGCTGCGTGACGCCATCGGCGCTGGCGCCGGCTCCCTGGGCCCGCTGAACCTGCCACTGCCGATCATCATCGATCGCTCGGTGGAGCTGATGAGCGATTTCGCCATTGGTGCCAACATCGACGACAAGCATTACTTCGGTGTGAACTGGGAGCGCGACCTGCCGGTACCGACCGTTGCTGACCTGCGCAACGTGGTGGCCGGCGACCCGAGCCCGGATGGCAAAGGCACCCTGGAGATCAAGCGCGGCATCGAGGTTGGCCATATCTTCCAGCTCGGTACCAAGTACAGCGAAGCGATGAACTGCCAGGTGCTGGGCGAGAACGGCAAGCCGGTCGTGCTGAGCATGGGCTGCTACGGCATTGGCGTGTCCCGCGTGGTGGCTGCCGCCATCGAGCAGAACAGCGACGAGCGCGGCATCATCTGGAACGACGCCCTGGCCCCGTTCCAGATTGCCCTGGTACCGCTGCGCTACGAAACCGACGCGGTGCGCGAAGCCACCGACAAGCTGTATGGCGAACTGACTGCCGCCGGCTTCGAAGTTTTGCTCGACGACCGTGACAAAAAGACCAGTCCGGGCATCAAATTCGCAGACATGGAACTGATCGGCATTCCGCATCGCATCGTGGTCAGCGATCGCGGCCTGGCCGACGGGAACCTGGAGTACAAGAGCCGCCTGGAAACCGAGGCTCAGCCAGTCGCCGTCGGCGAGATCCTGTCGTTCATCCAGAACCGTATCCGCCGCTAACCCCCTAAAGAGCCGTCATGTTCAAGCGAAGCACCCTACGCCTTCTTGGCGCCACCACCTGTGGCGCCCTATTTCTCGCTGGCTGCGCCAACCATTTGCCGCAGCGCAGCGAGCACGAAGAGCGTATCGAACGCAAACTGCTGAGCCACAGCCTGCAGATCGACGTGGGGCAGCCCGAGGTACTGGAGCTGCCCCAGCGGCGGGTGCGCGTGCAGGAACAGAAGGTCTTCGAGGTGACGCCGTTCGAGGTCACCCGTCACTACGACCGCTATACGCCGTATCAGCCATGGCGCGAGCTTTATGAAGTCCCGCTGGGCGCGGTGGCCATCGTCGGCGGCGTCGGTGCCAACGTGCTCAACGTGGTGGCGCTCGGGCGCATTCCGGATACCGCCACCAAGGACTGGATCAGCTATGGCGTAGCGGGCGTCAACCCGTTCATGAACGTCGAGTCCAATGGCCGCTCGCAGCAGAACCTGGCCGGCATCGACGAGAAGCGTCAGGAAACCCGCACGGATTACTCCAGCCTGCCATGGGCCGAACGACCGGTGATGATCAAGGCCGGCGCGCAAACCCATGAGCTGCTCACCGACCGCAATGGAGTGCTGCGCCTCAACCTGCTCGATGGCCCATTCGCCGATCAGGACATCGCCCGGGTCGGCACCCTGCTGCTGACCGTCACCGACGAGCAGGACGCGACCAGCGCAGAGGCGACCTTGCTGGTCAGCCGCACGCTGCGTGGCAAACTGCGTGAAGCCCATGACCTGATCTATGACGACCTTGAGGGAGCGGAAGTCGAGCAGTGGGTGCATCGCGTCAAGCGCCTGTCCGACCTGGGCCTCGAAGAAGAAGCCAGCGAGCTGGAACAGAGCCTGATCGAACTGACCCGCAACGACCCTGAACTGCAGGCCGAATTCCTGCGTTCGCTCAACCAGAACGCCGGGCGACTGGCTGCCGACCCCGGCGAGGACTAGGCCACTAACGCCGAATCTCGAACCCTGGCGCGTCCTGTACCGGATGCTCGCGCAGCGTCAGCGATACCACGCGAGCGCCTGAAGGCCCATGTTCGAGCCATTGGGCCAGCGAATGCACCGCGCCCTCCTCGCCCTCGAACGAGATCTCCACGCGACCATCGGGCAAATTACGCACCCAGCCTGACAACTGCAAACGCCTGGCCTCGACGGCGGTGCTTTGGCGAAAACCGACACCCTGCACACGCCCTTCCACATACCCGTGCCGACCCACGATGGCCATTGCCTCAACTCTCCTGGCGCAGCGCTGCCAGCCGCGTCTTGAGGCCTTCGGCGGTCTGCTCACCGAGCAGGCGCTCACGCACCTTGCCCTGGTCATCGACGATATAGGTGACCGGCAGTGCATCGCTGGGCGGCAGCCCGTAGCGCTCCGCGGGATCCTTGGCCAGCACCGTGAATTCGATACCCAGCGCCTTGGCCGCCTTGCCGAGCTCATCGCCCTGCAGGCCATCGAAATTGACACCGAACACACCCACCGACTGGTTTTCCAACTCCGCAGCCAGGGCATTCAACTCGGGGATCTCGGAGCGGCAGGGACCACACCACTCGGCCCAATAATTGATAACCAGCCACTGGCCTTCAAGGCGCTCAACCGCTACCTTCTGCCCATGCTGATCGACACCGACGTCATCCGTGCAACCTGCCAACAGCACAGCGGCGATGAGCACCATCATGAGCCGAATGACTGACTGGACTCGCTTTACCATGGAAATGGTCCTCATACCGATAAGGTTGCTATGACACTGGATGCCCTGCAGCTCGACGTACCTGACGCGCTTCAGACCGACTTGATCGACCAGGCAACGCTCGGCGGCAGCCTGACTGCAGCGCGCCAGCTGTCGGCTGATGCTGGCCTGCAGGAAGTCATCACCCTGCTCGCGCGCCTGAATCGCAGCGCGATGACCTTACTCGAAAGACAGCGGGCGCTGCAAAACTTCAGCGATGAGTATCGCCACTACAGCACGCAAGCTGGCCTCGCCGCTGGCGCTGAACAAAGGCTGCAGCTGTGTGCCGAGCTGGCCATGGGTTACAAACGCCTGCTGCTGCAGATACTGCAGGGCCACAAACCGTCCCAGCCGCACCTCGCCTGGTGCCTGTACATGGCGGAACACTTCATCGCCCAGACGCTGCTGCAGCATTGCCAGCAATACCGTGAGCCGGATACCAGCCTGTGGCGCGACAGCCACCTGCTGTACTGGCTGGGTGAGCAGCACGGCTGCCTCGACGAACCGGTGGCGGCGGCATTCATTCCCACACCGGCCGACACCCTGCGCGGCCTCTACCAGCAGACCCTGCTGCTGGCGCTGAGCAATCCACCGCACCTGCATCCGGATGAATGCCAGCGGCTGTTTGCCGCCCTGGCACCACTGGCAGCCCTCGCCCGCCTGTTGCCCTGGGACGCGGAAGACAAATCCGAAGGCCCGCTGATCGACCTGCACGGAAGGCAGGCATACCTGACCCATCAACAGCGCCCGCCAACCGGCAGTGACCACCTACGCCGCCTGGAACTGGGCGCACTGCTGGTCGCGCTTGGCGAGCCAGCGCCGCTACGCAGCGCTGGCGAGCGCGAGCTGCTCGAGCGCGTGCATCATCACTGGCTGGGTACCGACCAACGTCGCCATTCACGCACTCCGCAGCAAAGCGACTGCCGTCTGGCCATTGGCATACCGGCCATTCATGCCCAGCTTCTGGAGCAGCGGCCGCACTGCACACCTGGGCAGATTCTCGATATCGGCCCAGGCGGCGCCCGCCTGCTGTGCTCGGCACAGGCCGCCGACAGCTTGCCGATCGGTCAACTGGTGCTGCTGATTGCCGACAGTGATGTGTTGGCCCTGGTGTGCTGGCGCCACCTCAACGGCGAGGGACTTCATCTCGGCCTGCGTTACCTCAAGGGCCTGGCACAACCGACCTGGCTGAGGCGTACGCCCAGCAGCCAACCGCACCTGGGTATCCTGCAGAGCACGCCAAAACCACGCGAGGGATGGCACCACGGCCTGTGGGTGCCCCACAACCAGTTCAGCGACGGTGAAAACCTGTGGCTGCAGCTGCCCAATGCGGTCAACCAGAACCGCCTGCAATTGCCAGCCTGCAACCTGGCCAGTGCCACGGTGAGCCGCCACCCGCTGGAACTGCCCTGAATGCGAACCCGGTCACGCACAAGGGCGGCCTGGCGCACAGTTTGATCGAGGGCATCCTTCTTATACTTCCCCGCTGACGTCCTTCGCCAGCCAGGGAGCCCGCATGCCCAACGCCCATGACACACTGATCGGCCAAGTACCTGCACACCTCATCCAGAGCGCGCACCTGCGACTGACCGACTACGACGGACGAGTCGCAGAATTCAATATCGCCGCTTGGCTTCACGTGCCCGGCCAGGCAGGCAGCCTGGTATCGCTGCAGGTTCGTTATCGCGATGGCGATCAGGTGCGCTCGATCAATCTGGATCACGCCAAGGTGGGCGGACAAGACAGAATCCTGCTTTCAGGTATCGCACGCTTGCCGGTGAAGCAGCGTATCGAAGAGATGCAGATACGTCTGCGCTCGGCGCAGCTGCAGGTCGAGGTGAAAGTCGAAGAGCTCTTCGTGCAGGCCGTCGAACAGGCGATTGCCCAGCCACTGGCCAGTCAGGGCAACGCCTGATTGACCGCCACAGGGGCCTCGCACGCTACCTGCGACGGCGGCTCGCTCGCTGCCGGCCAGCCCCTTGCGCTGGTGACCAGCGACTCGGGCCAGCGGCTGAAGCACAGACCGGTGATGCGATTGAGGTTCTCCAGCGCACGCTCACTATTACGCGCATGCAGCATCACGACCTGGGCGGGTGGTTTGAGCATTGCAGGACTCTTGCTGATGCGATATCGACTGAAAACAGCATAGCCAGAAACATGCCACCTTACTGACGCCAATGAGATGGCGGCACTGGATGGTATTGCCTCCCGCGATGGGACGCTCACAGGTGCCGAGAAACGTCACTTCCTGTCGCTGACGCCGTTGCCCTGCCCTTCCAGCCAATGCGCCAGGCTGTCGCCGAACAGCAGGGTCTGCTCCTCGTGCAGCCTGCGCAGTGCATCACGCAGCGCTGGATACCAGGGCTCGTCCAACTCCTCGGGCAACTGGCTCAAATGAGGCAACGGCCACGGGCTGCGCTCGAACAGCTGCTGCAACGAGTAATGGGACAGATCGCGGCTGAGCATCCAGCTATCGCCACCGGTGCTGGCGACCAGGCGCTGGCTTTCCAGAAAGCTCAGCACCTCCCCCCACTCATGCTCGGGCAGCAACCAGCCTTGGCGCTGAATATCGCGATGGCGCACCTTGAGCCCAGTGCGCTGACGCCCATGAAACACCCGCAGGATGCCCAGCAGCACCAGCGCCCGGGGCATCGCGCGCTTGCGCCACTGATGTGAAACCCCCAGGTTGCACACCAGCTCGGCACCCAGCAGGACGATCAGCCAGGACAGGAACACCCACAACAGGAACAGCGGCACCGTGGCGAAGGCGCCGTAGATCAGTTGATAACCCGGGAAGAAGCGCACGTAGAAACCAAAAATCGCCTTGGCCAGTTCCAGCAGTACAGCAGTGAACACGCCACCCCACAGGGCGTGGCGTAGCGGAACCCGGGCATTGGGCACGGCCGCATACAGCAGGGTGAACGCCGCCACACTGAATAGCAGCGGTGTGAAGCGCAGCAGCGTCTGGGCACCGACCACCGCATCCGGCCCGCTGAGCAGAGACAGCGAGGCGATATAGGTGCTCACGGCAAAACCGGCGCCCAGCAGCATAGGCCCAAGGCTGAGAATCGCCCAATAAAGCAGAAAGGTGGCAACGCCGCGACGCGGTTGCCGCACCCGCCAGATGGTATTGAAGGTGCGCTCGATGGTCACCAGCATCCAGAACGCGGTAACTGCCAGCACCCCTACACCGATCCAGGTCAGCTGCCGTGCCTGGGTGGTGAAATTGCGCAGGTACTCCTGCAACGCTTCACCCGCAGACGGCACGAAGTTGTGAAAGATGAACGCCTGGATCTGCTCGCCGGTTCCCTGAAACGCCGGCACGGCCGACAGTACAGCGAAGGTGACCGTCATCATCGGCACCACCGCGAACAGCGTGGTATAGGTCAGTGCCGCCGCGTTATCGGCGCCGCGATTGTCGAAGAAGCGCTGCCAGAGGAATCGCCAGAACTCAAACCAATCGTGCAGACGCTGCTGCATACCCACCTCACAAGGGCAGTCGGAAACGTACGCATCATCGTCAGGCCGACACCATCGACGGCGCGGGCAATGCAGACGAGCGGAGAAAGCTGGCCACAAGCCATTGTGACGCATTACAGACGCTGGCTCGGCATTTAGGTTCGCCTCGATTGACGCACCCCGTTCAGCGCAAGGCGCCGACGCGGTTAGAATAGCCGCCATCTGCCGCCAGAAGCGACGACCGCCATGACCGATCTGACTCTTTATCACAACCCGCGCTGCTCCAAATCCCGCGCGGCCCTGCAACTGCTCGAAGAACGCGGCCTGCAGCCGACCGTGGTGCACTACCTCGACACCCCACCCAGCGCTGCGCAGCTGCGCGAGGTGCTGGATAAACTCGGCCTGCCGCCACGCCAGCTGCTGCGCAGTGGCGAAGACGAATATCGCCAACTCAACCTGGCCGATCAGGCGCTCACTGACGACGCGCTGATCGAAGCCATGGTCGCCCACCCTCGCCTGATCGAACGGCCGATCCTGATCACCGTGGACCGCGCCGTGATCGGTCGGCCACCGGAAAACATCCTGGAGTTGCTGCCATGACCACACCTTACATTCTGGTGCTGTATTACAGCCGGCATGGCGCCACCGCCGAGATGGCCCGCCATATCGCCCGCGGCATCGAGATGCAGGGTATGGAGGCGCGCCTGCGCAGCGTGCCGGCGGTTTCCGCCGAGTGCGAAGCGGTCAGCGACAGCATTCCGGCAGAGGGCGCGCCCTACGCCAGCCTCGATGACCTGAAGAACTGCGCAGGCCTGGCGCTGGGCAGCCCGACCCGTTTCGGCAACATGGCCGCGCCCATGAAGTACTTTCTCGACGGCACCAGCAACCTGTGGCTGACCGGTAGCCTGGTCGGCAAGCCGGCTGGCGTGTTCACCTCCACCGCCAGCCTGCATGGCGGTCAGGAGAGCACGCTGCTGTCCATGCTGCTGCCGCTGCTGCACCACGGCATGCTGGTTGCCGGGCTGCCCTACAGCGAATCCGCCCTGGTCGAGACCCGCGGCGGCGGCACGCCCTATGGTGCCAGCCACCATGCAGGCGCCGACGGCAAGCGTGCGCTGGATGAGCACGAGATCATTCTCTGTCGCGCCCTGGGTCAGCGCCTGGCGAGCATCGCCCTCAAATTGGGCGATAAGCGTGACTAAGGCAGCCGGGGCACCACCCCGTGTGGACTGGCTGCTGCCACGCCTGCGTATCTGCCGTTACCTGAGCCTGACCAGCTTTTTCGCGCTGGCGCTACTGCTGCTGGTCTGGAACCTGGGTTACGCGGCCGTGCCCCGGTCGCTGCTGTGGGCGGTGCTGGCCTTCCAGGTGCTGCCCTTGCTGCTGCTCGCCCCCGGAATCATCGGCGGCCACCCGCGCACCCACTCGTGGGCCTGCTTCGTGGTCAACCTGTATTTCATCCAGGGCGTGCTGGCCGCGTTCGATCCATCCAAACGGCTGTTCGGCTGGCTGGAGATCTTCCTGAGCCTGACCCTGTTCACCAGCGCGCTGCTCTATACACGCTGGTGCGCGCAGTACCAGCGCATCGGCAACATGGGCGAAAGCAGCGGGGAGTAGAAGTTGTCCGGGACGAGGGCTGGCTACCAGTCCAGGGTTTCCTTGAGGAACGGAATGGTCAGCTTGCGCTTTTCCTGCAGCGAGGCCTGATCGAGGCGCTCGAGCAGCTCGAACAGCGCGTTCATGCTGCGCTCGCCGCGGGTGAGGATGAAGCGCCCCACTTCATCGCTCATGTGCAGGCCGCGGCGCGAAGCACGCAGCTGCAGGGCGCGCAGCTTGTCCTCGTCGGACAGCGATTGCAGCTGGAACACCAGGGCCAGGGTCAGGCGGGACTTGAGGTCGGGTAGCTTGATTGGCAATGTGCGAGGCGAGGCATCGGCGGCCAGCAACAGGCGCCGACCACTGTCGCGCAGGCGATTGAACAGGTGGAACAGCGCTTCTTCCCAGGCGCGCTGCCCGGCAGCGGCGTCCAGATCGTCCAGGCAGACCAGCTCGAACTGCTCCAGATTGTCCAGAATCGCCGGACCGTACTGCACCACCTCGCCCAATGGCAGATAGACGGCACGCTCGCCGAGCTGCTCGAAGCGCAGGCAGGCCGCCTGCAGCAGGTGGCTGCGCCCGACGCCCTCGCCACCCCACAGGTAAATCAGGCTCTCGGTCCAGCCCGCCTCGGCTTCGCACAGGCGCTCCACGTACCCGAGGGCGGCAGCATTGGCACCCGGGTAGTAATTGGCGAAGGTGGCGTCGTCACGCAGACGCACACCCAGGGGCAGTTGGATCGGCTTCATGCTGGGGAGAACGGCTCGTCGGAGCCCGATTGGCGCTCTGGATAAAGGTGGGGAAGTTTATACCCTTGGCGGCCTCCTGTCATTGCCGCACTTTCCAAGGCAATACAAGGGGTTAGCCATCCTCAGCGCGCTTTGCGGCGAGATGCTGGCTGAACAGGGGCATGCCCCGCGTAGGTGTCGGATCGCTTGTACAGCTCATGCACGTGGCGCAGCAGCACCATGATCACCGCCGCCACCGGCAACGCCAGCAGGATACCGGTGAAACCGAACAACTGGCCGCCGGCCATGATCGCGAAGATCACCGCCACCGGGTGCAGGCCGATGCGATCGCCGACCAGCAGAGGTGTCAACAGCATGCCCTCGAGCAGCTGGCCGACCACGAACACTCCGGCAATCGCCAGCAAGGGATAGGGATCGCCACCGAACTGGAACACACCGGCGAGCAGCGCACTGCCTATCCCCACCACCACGCCGAGGTACGGCACGATGCTCGCGAGGCCGGCCAGCACACCGATCAACAGCCCCAGCCCCAGGCCGATGGCCATCAGGCCGACTGCATACATCGCGCCCAACGCCAGCATCACCAGCAGTTGGCCACGCAGGAAGGCACCGAGTACCTCATGGCATTCGCCGACCAGCTTCACCACCACGCCTTCGTTGTCGCGCGGCACCAGGCCGCGCAGCTTGCCGACCAGCAGATCCCAGTCGCGCATCAGATAGAAACTGACCACGGGAATCAGCAGCAGGTTGGCCGCCCAGGCCATCAGCGCCAGGCTCGACGCCGTGACCTGGGAGAGCACCAGGCCGGCGATGTCGGTGGTCTGCCCCAGGTGGCCGGACAGCGATTGCTTGAGCTGATCGAAGCGCCAGAAGCCCTCGTTCAGGCCAAGCCGGACCTGAACCCACGGCAAGGCCTGGTTCTGCACCCAATCGAGCATCTGCGGCAACAGTTCGTAGAGCCGTACCAGCTGCTTGCCCAGCATCGGGATCAGCACCAGCAGGGCCAGGGCCATCAGCAGGGTGAACAGGCTGAACACCACGATCACGCCCCAGGTGCGTGACAGCTTCAGGCGCTCCAGCCGATCGACCACTGGATCACCGAGATAGGCGATCAGGATGCCGACCAGAAACGGCGAAAGAATCGGATGCAGTACGTACAGGAAACCGCCCAACACCAGCACGGCGGCGATCCACGGCCAGCGAGACGAAATGGGCATGCTCGATCCTCGGAAAACAAATGACAGGTCAGTGCGCACTCGCAAAACGACCTCAGCCAAGGCCGAGGTCGTCGAAAGCGAAGCGGTTCAGATGAGCGGCAGTCTACCAGCGAAAATACAGGACATCGCCACGGGGTTTGGCATCGACTGCCGGCGGAGTAGCTTGAGGCTGCGCGGGCGGCTGGCTGGCGTCGACCGGTTGCTGGGGCTCGGCGGAGGCTTGCGACTCGACGGGCGCCTCGGCGGCCAGTTCGGCAGCCGACACCTCATGCAGCTGCAGCAGGCCCAGCTGCGTGCGCAACTGCTCGGCGCTGGCGCTGACCTGGTAGATCAGCCGGTCGGCCTCTACCGATTGCAGCTGCGCGCCGAAGGGTTCGAGTACCCGCTGCAGTTCTGCGTAACGCGACAGATCGGCACCGATGACTTCCACGGTCTGCGTCGAGCTGGCGCCCGGGGCGACCACGAAACGCGGCGCCAACCGCTCGCTTACCGCCAGCAACACGGCATCGGCCAACGCGGCCTGATCGGCCCCCTCGGCCTTGCCCTGCTCGCGCTCCTCACCCAGCCACAGTTGCCAGTTGGCCTGCCACTTGCCGTCCGCTTCGCTGGCTCGTACCGCCAGCAAGGCGTCGGCGCCGTAGCGCTCGGATGCCGCACGCAGCTCACCCGGGTCCTTGGCACCCAGGGTTTCCTTGGTCGCCACCAACTGCTCGCTGAGATCGGCCAACGGCAGGCGCAATGGCAGGCCGCGGTGCTGAGCCGCCTCGCGCAGCGGTTCGGCAGCGGCCTGGCCATCACCGACCATATTGGCGCCATCGACCGTCTCGTTCAGCCACCAGGCGAGGATCGCCGGGCGGTTGACGCCCCACAGCGGCAGGCCGGCCTGGCGCAGGGAGCGGTCGGTCGACACCGCATCGAAGTCGACCACCAGGTGATCACCTTCATAACCGTACTGGCTGATGATCTGCTGAGGATCCTTGCGCAACTCGGTCAGCGCGCTGCCCTTGATGGCGTCAGGCTTGCCGGTCAGGCGCAGCACCAGCGTGTCGACCGCGCGCTGCAGGGCGGCATCGCGCTCCTCGGGCTGCTGGCTGGCAACCGTCTCGCGCACCTGATAAAGGTCACTCACGGTAGCCGCCAGGGTCGGCAGGCTCAGCAGTGACAGACAGAGAAGCAGGGGGCGGAAGGTCGGGCGCATGAACGGAAAACTCTCGGCTGAAAAAGGCGGCGCGCGGTAACAGGCCGTGGCGCTATACCTTAGGGGCTGTTGCCATGGCATCGCAAGCCACGCAGCCAATACACCGCGCAAGCTGGCCTGGGTGTGACCCGCGAGGCGCAGCCAGGTTTCACCACCAACCAATCATCCGGGCACGGCGACCTGCACTCGGCGCGGTGACTGGCCGCTGCCGGGCAAGCCTGATAAAATCGCGCGCCTTCGCAGAACGGCCCTGGCGGGCCGACGCTATTCCGACTTTCCCCTTCCAAAGGCCTGGATCTATGAGCAAGCAACCCTCCATCAGCTACAAGGACGCAGGTGTGGATATCGACGCGGGCGAAGCCCTGGTCGAACGCATCAAGGGCGTAGCCAAGCGCACTGCCCGTCCTGAAGTCATGGGTGGCCTGGGTGGCTTCGGCGCCCTGTGCGAGATCCCGGCCGGCTACAAGCAACCGGTTCTGGTCAGCGGCACCGACGGCGTGGGCACCAAGCTGCGCCTGGCGCTGAACCTCAACAAGCACGACAGCATCGGCCAGGACCTGGTCGCCATGTGCGTCAACGACCTGGTGGTGTGTGGCGCCGAGCCACTGTTCTTCCTCGACTACTACGCCACCGGCAAGCTCAACGTCGACGTTGCGGCCACCGTGGTCACCGGCATCGGTGCTGGCTGCGAACTGGCTGGCTGTTCGCTGGTTGGCGGCGAAACCGCCGAGATGCCGGGCATGTACGAAGGCGAAGACTACGACCTGGCCGGTTTCTGCGTGGGCGTGGTCGAGAAGGCCGAGATCATCGACGGCTCCAGGGTCGCCACTGGCGATGCACTGATCGCGCTGCCCTCCTCCGGCCCGCACTCCAATGGCTACTCGCTGATCCGCAAGATTCTCGAAGTCTCCGGCACCGATATCGAAAACACCGAACTCGATGGCAAGCCACTGGCCGACCTGCTGATGGCGCCGACGCGCATCTACGTCAAGCCGCTGCTCAAACTGATCAAGGACACCGGCGCAGTCAAGGCCATGGCCCACATCACTGGCGGCGGCCTGCTCGACAATATCCCACGCGTGCTGCCGGACAACGCCCAGGCAGTGGTCGACGTAGCCAGCTGGCAGCGCCCGGCGGTGTTCGACTTCCTGCAGGAAAAAGGCAACGTCGACGAGCACGAAATGCACCGCGTGCTGAACTGCGGCGTGGGCATGGTCATCTGCGTTGCCCAGGATCAGGTCGACATCGCTCTGCAAACCCTGCGTGCCGCTGGCGAGCAGCCGTGGGTGATCGGCCAGATCGCCGAAGCCGCAGAAGGCGCCGAGCGCGTGGTCCTGAACAACCTGAAAAGCCACTGAATAGGCACCTAATGCCGCGATCCTGCAATGTAGTGGTGCTGCTGTCGGGCACCGGCAGCAATCTTCAGGCGCTGATCGACAGCACCGCTGATGACGAAAGCCCGGTGCGCATCGCCGCGGTGATCGCCAACCGCAGCGATGCCTATGGCCTGCAACGCGCGCAGGCCGCTGGCATCGCCACCCGGGTGGTCGAGCACGGTGATTACCTGGGCCGCGACGCCTTCGATGCCGCGTTGATGCAGGCCATCGATGCCTTCGCCCCACAGCTGGTGGTACTCGCCGGCTTCATGCGCATCCTCACGCCGGGGTTCGTTCGCCATTACCACGGCCGCCTGCTGAACATCCATCCCTCGCTGCTACCGCGCCACAAGGGCCTGCATACCCATCAGCGCGCCCTGGAAGCGGGTGACACCGAGCACGGCTGCAGCGTGCACTTCGTGACCGAGGAACTCGATGGTGGCCCTCTGGTCGTACAGGCAGTAATCCCGGTACATTCGCAGGACACGGCCGCCAGCCTGGCGCAACGGGTTCATGCCCAGGAGCACCGGATCTATCCACTGGCCGTACGTTGGTTCGCCGAGGGACGCTTGCAGCTCACGCCAGCAGGCCCTCAGTTCGACGGTGTCGCATTGCCGCCCACCGGTCACCCCATCAACAGCAAGGAGACTCCATGCGCCGCGCCCTAATGCTTGCCCTGGCGTTGTTCAGCCTGCCTGCCCTCGCCGCAGAGCCGAAGCCCTTCTCCGCCAGCTACACCGCCGATTGGAAACAGGTGCCGGTCAGCGGCTCCGCCGAACGCAGCCTGCAGAAGCTCGATGATGGCCGCTGGCAGTTGGTCTTCAAGGCCTCCATGCTGGTCGCCGGCTTGACCGAGCAAAGCACCTTCACCGCCGAGAACGACGCCTTCCTGCCGCAGAGCTACAAGTTCGAGCGCAGCGGCCTGGGCAAGAGCAAGGATGTCGAGTTCGACTTCGACTGGTCGCAGAAGCAGGTAATCGGCAGCGACCGTGGTAACCCGGTGCGCTTCCCGCTCAACCGCGGCATGCAGGACAAGTCCACCTACCAGCTGGCCCTGCAGCATGACGTGGCCGCCGGTGAAAAAAGCATGAGCTATCAGGTGGTCGATGGCGACGAGATCGAGACTTATGACTTTCGCGTACTCGGCGAAGAGGTCGTGCGCACGGCCGCTGGCCTGATCGACGCCATCAAGGTAGAGCGCGTGCGTGACCCGACGCAAAGCAGCCGCAAGACCATCCTCTGGTTCGCCAAGGACTGGGACTACCTGCTGGTGCGCCTGCACCAGGTCGAGAAGGACGGCAAGGAATATCAGATCATGCTCAAGTCGGGTACGGTCGACGGCAAGAATGTCGAAGGACGTCGCGACTGATCAGCCTGCCGCACAGCAGACAAACCGGGGCCTGCCCCGGTTTTTTTATGCCTGCGATTCAGCCAAAAGCAGATGAAAACACGCACAAGCGAAGCGCCTGGGAACTTGTAACCAATTAATACAGTCACAAAATGTGTCGTTGCTTAGCAGGCTAAGCACGAGCGCAACCGCCTAGCGCAGCATTTGTCCGGCAATACTGGAGAAGTAAAATGAGCGTACTAGTAGTGACCGAGCGTGACGAACACCATATGTCCCACGAAGCCCAGGCCGAGGGCCTGCGGGTCTGGGACGTGTACCAGAACGACCAGCTGGTCGGCATCTTCCCGTCCGAAGAGGAAGCGGTCGCGTATCAGGCGGAGCTGGAAGCCCACGAGCCAGAGGCGGTTCATTCGGAGTAAATCGGAATCCCATGAAAAAGCCCGCACGATGCGGGCTTTTTCATGGCTGACGGCTTACCACATCAGGTCGTCGGGCACCTGATAAGCCGCGTACGGGTCGTCTTCGTCCGGCGCCTCGGTCGGCGTATTGAGCAGCAGCACGCGCTGCGGATCGCGCTCCTGAATTCTCAGTGCAGCCTCGCGCGGGATCACTTCGTAGCCACCGCCATGACGCACGATGGCCAGCGAACCGCGGCTGAGCTTGTCGCGCATCAGCGCATTGACAGGCAGGCGCTTGACCTTCTTGTCGTCGACGAAATTGTAGTAGTCCTCGGTGGTCAGCTTGGGCAGGCGCGACGCCTCGATCAGCTGCTTGATCTGCGCGGCACGGGCCTTCTGCTCGGCCTTTTCCTGCTGCTGGCGATTGAGCTCCTGGTCGCGCGCGGCCTTCTCGGCCTTGGCCTGCTGGGCCGCGAGCTGACTGCTGTTGTCTTCTTCAGCCTGGCCTTTCTTCACCATGCGCTGCTGTTTGTGCTGTTGCTTGCTGGCCTGCTTGACCTGCTTCTCGTTGACCAACCCGGCTTTGAGCAGCTGGTCACGTAGTGAAATCGCCATAACCTACCTATCCGCAGACAATTAATGAGATGGGCATGCCCATCGGATATCCGTCGAGGCAGCTGCGCCAGTACGGCTCAGCAGCCCCGCTGCTTTTCGACTTTCTTGGCTTCGCCCCACAGGGCGTCGAGCTCATCCAGGGTGCAATTCTCGATGGGCCGCCCGGCTTCGCGCAATGCCTGCTCGATAAATCGGAAGCGCCGCTCGAACTTGCCGTTGGCGGCACGCAGCGCGGCCTCGGGGTCAACCTTCAGATGCCGAGCGAGGTTGGTGGCACTGAACAGCAGATCGCCGATTTCCTCGGCCACCGCCTCCGGATCATTTTCGCTGATCGCTTCGAGCACTTCGTCCAGTTCCTCGCGCACCTTGTCGAGCACCGGCAGGGCGTCCGGCCAGTCGAAACCGACGCGGGCGGCACGGCCCTGCAGTTTCTTGGCGCGGCTCAGGGCCGGCAGCGCGCTGGGCACGTCATCGAGCAGCGAAAGCTGCTCGGGTGCCGCCGCCCGTTCGGCCCGCTCCTCGGCCTTGATGGTCTCCCAGCGCTGCTTGACTTCGGCCTCGCTCAGACGCGGCTGATCGAGCGGCCCATACAGGTCGCCATCGGGAAATACGTGGGGGTGGCGACGCACCAGCTTGCGGGTGATGCCATCGACCACTGCGGCAAAATCGAAGCGCCCCTCCTCCCTGGCCAACTGGCTGTAATAGACCACCTGGAACAGCAGGTCGCCAAGCTCGCCCGGCAGTTCGTCGAAGGCCTCACGCTCGATGGTGTCGGCAACCTCGTAAGCCTCTTCGAGAGTGTGCGGCACGATGCTCGCGTAGGACTGCTTCAAATCCCACGGGCAGCCATATTGCGGGTCGCGCAGGCGGGCCATGAGGTTGAGCAAATCAGTGAGTTGGTACATGAGGGTGTCCAGTCGATGCAGCCCCGAGACGCGGCCGCGCCCCAGGGCTGACTAGCGGCTCAAGGTGCCCGGTGGCGACGCGCTTCAATGATATTCGGCAACTGCGATATGCGGCCCAGCAGGCGACCCAAGGCATCCAGACCGGGAATCTCCACGGTCAGCGACATCGACGCCGTGTTGTCTTCCTTGTTGGAGCGGGTGTTGACCGCCAGCACGTTGAGCTTCTCGTTGAGCAGCATCTGCGTCACGTCGCGCAGCAGACCGGAGCGGTCATAGGCCCGGATGATGATATCCACCGGGTAGGTCTGCACCGGCACCGGCCCCCAGCTGACCTGGATGATCCGTTCGGGCTCGCGGCTGCCCAACTGCAGCACCGCCGCGCAATCCTGGCGGTGAATGCTGACGCCACGCCCCAGGGTGATGTAACCGACGATGGGGTCGCCCGGCAGCGGCTGGCAGCAGCCGGCCATCTGGGTCATCAGGTTGCCCACGCCCTGGATCTGGATATCGCCACGCTTGCCCGGCTTGAAGCCCTGGGCCTTGCGCGGGATCAGCTCGAGCTGCTCGTTGCCACGCTCCGGCTCGACCAGTTGCTGGGCCAGGTTGACCAACTGCGCCAGGCGCAGATCGCCCGCACCTAGCGAGGCGAACATGTCTTCGGCGGTTCTGAGGTTGGCCTTCTCGGCAAGCTTCTCGAAGTCCACCGGGGGCAGCGCAACCCGCGCCAGCTCGCGCTCGAGCATGACCTTGCCAGCGGCGACGTTCTGATCACGGTCCTGCAGCTTGAACCAGTGAACGATCTTGGCCCGCGCCCGCGAGGTGGTGACGTAGCCCAGGTTGGAGTTCAGCCAGTCGCGGCTCGGCGTGCCCTGCTTGCTGGTGATGATCTCCACCTGCTCGCCGGTCTGCAGGCTGTAGTTGAGCGGCACGATACGGCCGTTGATCTTGGCGCCGCGGCAGTTGTGGCCGATCTCGGTGTGCACGCGGTAGGCGAAGTCCAGCGGCGTGGCGCCTTTCGGCAGGTCGATGGCGTGGCCGTCCGGGGTGAACACGTAGACCCGATCCGGCTCGATATCGACGCGCAGCTGCTCGGCCAGGCCGCCGATGTCGCCCAGTTCCTCGTGCCACTCGAGCACCTGGCGCAGCCAGGAGATCTTTTCTTCGTAATGGCTGCTGGCGCCCGATTTGACATCGGTGCCCTTGTAGCGCCAGTGGGCGCAGACGCCGAGCTCGGCCTCCTCGTGCATGTTGGAGGTCCGAATCTGCACCTCCAGTACCTTGCCTTCCGGGCCGAGCACCGCGGTGTGCAGGGAGCGGTAGCCGTTCTCCTTGGGGTTGGCGATGTAGTCGTCGAACTCCTTGGGAATGTGCCGCCACAGGGTGTGCACGATACCCAGGGCGGTGTAGCAGTCGCGCACCGCCGGCACCAGCACGCGCACCGCGCGCACGTCATAGATCTGGCTGAACTGCAGGCCCTTGCGCTGCATCTTGCGCCAGATCGAGTAGATATGTTTCGCCCGGCCGCTGATATCGGCCTTGATACCGGTGGCTTCGAGCTCCTCGCGCAGCTGCTCCATCACTTCGTTGATGTAGTGCTCGCGATCCAGTCGCCGCTCGTGCAGCAGATTGGCGATCTGCTTGTACTGCTCGGGCTCCAGGTAGCGGAAGGACAGGTCCTCCAGCTCCCACTTGATATGGCCGATGCCCAGTCGGTGGGCCAGCGGCGCGTAGATGTCGAAAACCTCACGGGCCACGCGCTGGCGGCGGTCCTCGTCGGTGTCCTTGACGGCGCGGATCGCGCAGGTGCGTTCGGCCAGCTTGATCAGCGCGACGCGCACGTCGTCGACCATCGCCACCAGCATCTTGCGCAGGTTGTCGACCTGGGCCTGGGAGCCCAGCACCGTGGATTCGCCGCGCGGGTTGAGGCTGGCGCTGATGGCCGCCATGCGCAGCACGCCTTCGATCAGCTTGGCCACCACCGCGCCGAAGCGCTGGCGCACATCAGCCAGGGGAATCTTGCCTTCACGCACACCGCGGTAGATGACGGCGGCAACCAGGGAATCCTGGTCGAGCTTGAGGTCGGCGAGAATTTCGGCGATTTCCAGACCGGCACTGAAACTGGACGCGCCTTCGGTCCACAGGTTCTGCGCCGCATTGGCCTGTTGCTCGGCCGCCCGGGCGAATTCACAGGCGGCGCGCAACGCATCACGGTCGAGGGCCGGGTCGACACTCGTGACGTGCTCCAGCCAGGCCTCGAGATTGATACTGCCATCGTCGTTGATGGGCTGGTGCACTCTTACCTGAACCATCTATTACCTTCCCTATCACGGGGCACGCCCCGTTGAATGTCGCCAGGCTTCTGCGAGCCGGTCGGTTTGACCAATCGGCGCAATCCCTGTGCGCCACTGCATTACAGACAGCTTAGAGCTCGAACAGCGCCATCGCTTCGACATGCGCCGTTTGCGGAAACATGTCCAGAATACCGGCTTTTTTCAACCGGTAGCCTTGCTGCAACAATTCGCCACTGTCACGTGCCAGCGTCGTCGGATTACAGGAAACGTAAACCAGCCGCCTGGCCCCCAGGCTGCCGACCTGCCTAACCACCTGTAGCGCGCCGTCGCGCGGCGGGTCGAGCACGATGGCATCGAAGCCGCCCGCTGCCCAGCCGGCCGCGGCCAGCGGGTTGGACAGGTCGGCCTGGTAAAAGTGCGCATTGCCCAGACCATTGCTGCGGGCATTGTCCGCCGCCCGCTCGACCATCGCCTGCACGCCTTCCACGGCGATCACCTCACGGGCGAGCTGGGCCAGCGGCAGGGCGAAGTTGCCCAGGCCGCAGAACAGATCCAGCACCCGCTCGTGTTCACGTGGTGCCAGCCAGTGCAAGGCCTGGGCCACCATGGCGGCGTTGACCGCCGCGTTGACCTGCACGAAGTCGCCTGGTCGGTAGGCCAGCTGCAGATCCCACTCGTCAAGGCGATAACCCAGCACCTGGCTGGCATCCACCGGTTGCGGCGCGCCCTCGCCCTGCAGCCACAACTGGGCGTCATGCACCGAGCAGAACGCCTGCAAGCGGGCCAGGTCCACTTCGCTCAGGCGCTCGGTGTGGCGCACAAGGATGGCACTGGCGGTGCCCTGGAACAGCTCCACGTGACCAATGGCGCGCGGCGCCTGCAAACCAGCGAGCAGCGCCGGCAGTGCACGCAGGATCGGCTGCAGCGGCTCGACCAGCACCGGGCACTCACTGATGGCGACGATGTCCTGGCTGGCGGCAGCCCGGAAACCGACGTCCAGGCGCTTGTTGCGCGCATCCCAGCGCACCGCGATACGGGCGCGGCGACGGTAGGCGAATTCCGCGCCGGTCAGTGGCTCGGCCCAGCTTTCGGGCTGCACGCCGCCAAGGCGCTCGAGCTGCTCGGCAAGCTGGCGCTGCTTGAGCGCCAGCTGCTCGGCCTGGGGAATGTGCTGAACGCTGCAACCGCCGCAGATGCGCGCATGCACACAGGGCTCGAGGCGGCGTTCGGGGCTGGCCAGCAATACCCGTTCGCTGCGTGCGTCGATCACCTTGCTGCGGGCATCCAGCACCCGGGCTTCGACCTCCTCGCCCGGCAGCGCGCCACTGACGAACCAGGTGCGCCCATCGATAAAGGCGATGCCACGGCCATCATTGGCCAAACGCTCGATCGTCAGGCGCTGCTTCTTGCCCACCGGCACCTGGGCGGCACGGGTGCCGCCACTGGGCTGAAAGCGCAGGCCGCCGTTCTTGCGGGCCATCAGTTCGCCACGGCGTCGTATACGCCGGTGGACAGGTAACGGTCGCCGCGATCGCAGATGATGGCGACCAGCACCGCATTCTCCAGCTCACGGGACAGGCGCAGCATGGCCGCCACCGAACCACCGGACGACACGCCGCAGAAAATGCCTTCTTCGCGGGCCATGCGGCGCATCACGTCTTCGGCTTCGGCCTGGGCCATGTCGACGATGCGGTCGACGCGCTCGGCTTCGAAGATCTTCGGCAGGTATTCCTGCGGCCAGCGACGGATGCCCGGAATCGCCGCGCCTTCCATCGGCTGCAGGCCGACGATCTGCACGGCCGGGTTCTGCTCCTTGAGGTAGCGCGACACGCCCATGATGGTGCCGGTGGTGCCCATGGAGCTGATGAAATGGGTGATCTGCCCGTCGGTCTGGCGCCAGATTTCCGGGCCGGTGCCGGTGTAATGGGCGACCGGGTTGTCGCCGTTGGCGAACTGGTCGAGCACCTTGCCGCGGCCGGCGGCCTGCATGGCCAGCGCCAGGTCGCGGGCACCTTCCATGCCCTCTTCCTTGCTGACCAGAATCAGCTCGGCGCCGTAGGCGGTCATCGCCGCCTTGCGCTCGGCGCTGGAGTTGTCCGGCATGATCAGGATCATCTGGTAACCCTTGATCGCCGCAGCCATGGCCAGGGCGATGCCGGTGTTGCCCGAGGTGGCCTCGATCAGCGTGTCACCGGGCTGGATATCACCGCGCAGCTCGGCGCGGGTGATCATCGACAGCGCCGGGCGATCCTTCACCGAACCGGCCGGGTTGTTGCCTTCGAGCTTGACCAGCAGGGTGTTGCTGGTCTCGCCGGGCAGGCGTTGCAGGCGAACCAACGGCGTGTTGCCGACGCATTCGGCGATCGTGGGGTATTGCTGGGTCATGGCGTCGATCGGGTCCAGACGGCTGCAGGGGGCGGCCATGATACCGGCAAATCGACGCAACCCCTACTCCCCCGCTGCGCGCGATAACGGGGCATTGTAAGGCGACCCGCTCGCGGCAAAGCCCGCAGTCATCGGCCTTTGCGGCGAGTGCAAGGGAGCCGGCGAACCAGGCGATCTAAGCTGATAACCGATTCATCTAACGCCGCGTGATACCGGCGATCACCGGCGTCCCGCTGACCGGGTCGTGCATCAGCGTGCAGCGCACGTCGTACAGACGCTCGACCAGCTCCGGCGTGACGACGGCACTTGGCGCGCCCTCGGCGACAATCTGCCCCGCCTTCATCGCCACCAGATGGTTGGCGTAACGGCAGGCGCTGGACAGGTCGTGCACCACCATGACCACCGTCTTGCCCGCTGCGGCGAGGTCGCGAATCAGCTCGAAGACCTCGATCTGGTGGCCGAGATCCAGCGCCGAGGTCGGTTCGTCGAGCAGCAGCAACGGCGTCTGCTGGGCCACCGCCATGGCAATCCAGGCACGCTGACGCTGGCCGCCGGACATCGACTCCAGCGGGCGCTCGGCCAGGGCCTGCAGGTCGGCCACGCGCAGCGCCTCGTCGACGATCGCCTGGTCCTCGGCCGACCACTGGCGCAGCAGGCTCTGGTGCGGCTGGCGGCCGAAGCGGATCAGCTCGGAGACGGTCAGCCCGTCCGGCGCCGTGGCGTCCTGGGGCAGCAGCGCCAGTTGCCGGGCGACCTGTCTGGAAGGCAGGCTGCCGATGGCCTTGCCGTTGAGCAGCACCGCGCCGGCCGTGGGCTTGTGCAGGCGCGACAGCCCCGCCAGCAGGGTGGACTTGCCGCAGCCATTGGGGCCGACGATGGCCGTGACCTGCCCGGGCGGGATGCGCAGGGACAAGTCGTCGATGATCGCCGCCTGCGGGTAACCCAGGCTCAGGCGCTCGGCCTGCAGGGTGATCGCGGCCTCGGGCCTGGTGGCGAACAGGTTGGAGGTGGTCATTGCTTCAGCTCCACAGCAGCCGCACCCGCGGGGCGACCTTTCATGACAATTTGCGCGCTGGCTGGCGCAACAGGATCCACAGCAGGTAAGGCCCGCCCACCACGGCGGTGATCACCCCGACGGGAATCTCGATGGGCGCCAGCCAGGTGCGCCCGACCCAGTCGGCGACGGTCATCAACAGCGCGCCCGCCAGCGCCGAACAGAGCACCGGCACGCCACGGTGGCCACTGAGGTAGCGGGCCATTTCCGGCGCCGCGAGTGCCACCAGCCCCACCGGGCCGGCCACGGCGACCGCCAGGGCGGTGAGCAGCACCGTGGTGATCAGGGTCAGCAGGCGCATGGCTTTCAGGTGCACGCCCAGGCCCATTGCCACGCTGTCGGAAAAGCGCATCAGCTCCAGGCGCAGGGCCAGGTACTTGACCAGCGGCAGGCTCAGCAGCAGGCCGACACCCAGCAGCCACACCGCCTGGGCGGGGCGCGCATTGAGGCTGCCGACCGTCCAGGGATAGGCGACGTTGGCGGCGTCGATATCGGCTCGCGCCAGCATCAGGTTGGTCAGCGCGCCGAACACCGCGCCCACCGCGATGCCGACCACGATGAAGCGATAGCCCCGCGCCCCGGCTCCGGCACTCAGCCCGAAGGCCAGCACCGCGGCCGTGGTGGCGCCGGTCAGGGCCAGGGCGGAAGGCGCCATGGAGGTCGGCACGGCGACGATGGACGCCACCGCGAAGGCCGTGGCGCCGTCATCGATGCCAATCACCCCGGGTGTGGCCAGGCGATTGCGTGCCAGGGTCTGCAGCAGGCAACCGCCGATGCCGAATGCCGCGCCGGTGAGCAGGCCGGCGACCAGGCGCTGCAGGCGCAGCTCCTGCACCAGAAACACGTGCATCGGCTCGCCCTGGCCAAAGGCAGCGGCCAGCGCCGTCCACGGCGACAGGCCGGCAGCGCCGGATGCCAGGCTGATGCCGGTGATGATCATGATGGCCAGCGCAAGGCCCAGGCCGGCGAACACGCCGCGGCGATTGAGCAACACGCGCAGCGAGCCGAGCGCCAGTAACCAGTAGCCGCTGGGCGCCGTGATTGAAGTCGCTGCTTTCATAGCGTCGGCAACCTGTGGCTGCGCACCACCGCGACCAGCACTGGCGCACCGATCAGCGCGGTCACCACACCGATCGGCAGTTCGTAGGGGCTGACCAGCAGGCGCGAGAGGATATCGGCGAACAGTACGATGATCGGCCCGAGCAGCAGCGACAAACCGATGGTGCGGCGGATGTCCGGCCCCACCAGGCGGCGCGCCACGAAGGGCACCACCAGGCCGACGAAGGCCATGGGCCCGGCCGCTGCCGTGGCGGTGCCGACCAGCACGGCGACGCCGAGCAAGGCACCCAGACGCGTCAGGCCGGGATGATGGCCGAGCCCGGTGGCCATCTTCTCACCGAGGGCCAGGGCCGCCAGCGGACGGATCAGCGGCGCCAGCAGCGACAGGCCGAGCAGCAGCCCAGGGGCGCTCCAGACCAGCACGTCCTGGGGGCGACCGGCCAGGGCGCCGATGATCCAGAAGCGGATCTCGTCGGCGCTGCGCTGGTCGTGCAGCAGAATCAGCGTGCTGATCGCGGTGAGAATGCCCGAGAACGCGGCACCGGCCAGCACCAGGCGTACCGGGTCGTCACCGACGCCGCGCACCTGGGTGACCAGCAAGACCAGCAGGCAACCGGCCATGGCGCCCGCGATGGCCACGCCGAGGTTCAAGGTCGCCGCGCTGGCGCCCAGGCTGATCGCAACGACCACGGCGAATGAGGCACCGGCGCTGACGCCAAGCAGACCGGGCTCGGCCAATGGGTTGCGGGTGGCCGACTGCAGCACCACGCCCGCCGCGCCCAGCGCTACGCCGACCAGTGCGCCAAGCAGGGTGCGCGGCAGGCGCAGTTCGAAGAGCACGAAGCGCGCCTCGTCATCCGTGGCAGCAGCCAGCGCCGACAGGCTGCGCAGGATGCCCACCTCACCCGCACCGATCAGCAGGCTGGCGATGCACAGCAACACCAACGCAGCGCCCACCCACGCCAGCGCGCCGGCCAGGGTCAGGCGAGCATGTTTTGCAGCCTGGCTCATTGCGCGGTGACGGCCTTCTCCACGTCGTCGAGAATCACCTGGGCGGCCAGCGGGCCAGCGCCGCTGCTCCAGATCTGCCCGTCGACGCTCTGCACATGGCCACTGCTGACCACCTTGAGGCGCGCGAACGCCGGCTGCTGGCGCGCCTGCTCCAGCGCCTTGTCACCGTCGGCATTGAGGGTGGCGAGAAACAGCCAGTCGCCGTCGATGCGCGACAGGTTTTCCAGGCTCAGAGCATCGCTATGGGGTTTCTTGGTCAGCTCGGCGGCCATGGCCGTGCCCTTGAAACCCAGCTGGCTCAGCAACTGGCCGACGAACAGATGGTGCGACATCACGCCCGGCCCCTGTGGGCTCCAGCGCACCACGGAAGCGACCTGGCCCGGCTCTATCTTGCCTTTGAGGCCTTCGATGCGCGCATCGACCGCAGCGATGGCGGCCCTGGCCTCGGGCCGCTTGTCCAGCGCCTGGCCATAGAACTCGACGTTGTGACGCCAGTCGGCGAAGGCATTGCCCTTTGGCACCAGGGTCGGCGCGATCAGGCTGAGTTTCTGGTACTGATCCCTGGTCAGCGCCGGCGCCGCCAGGATCAGATCCGGTTGCAGGGCGAACACCGATTCCAGATTGGTTTCCCGCGCGGTGCCAACAATCTTGATGTCGCCTGCCTTGCCTTTCAGGTAAGTCGACACATCATTGCCGCCGCGGGTGGCCACGCTGCCCAGCGGTTTGACACCAACGGCCAGGGCTGTATCAAGGGCATTCTCGCTCAGGGTCACCACGCGCTGCGGCGTGCCGTGCAACTCGAGCGCGCCGAAGGCTGTGTCGACGGTGCGTGACGCTGCCTGAGCAGTGCCCAGCGGCAGCAACGCGACCAGGCCGGAAAGCGCCAGCAGGCACGCACATCGGGATAGGCTAGCAATCATCGGAAGATCCTTGGTTAAGGCTAATAGCTGCCACCACGTGGGGTGGCCGAGATGCGCGGCGGCCTTCGCTCGCCGCCGCGCAGCATGTTGATTTACCGGCAGCGACTCAGGGCGAAGGCCAAGGGGCGATGGCGGCCTCGTCACCGGCACTCAGACGCAGTGCCGGGCCCAGCGAGGCGGGCAACATCGGCCCGTGGCTCAGCTCGGGGTAACGCCGGTAGCGCACCTCACCGTGGGCTGTAGCGGCCAGCTGGCCGGCCAGTTGCTCGGCGGCGTTGGCCGGCAACGCCGCGATCGCTGCACGGCGGGCGCGCACCTGCGGATCCTCGTCCCGGCCAGCAGGTGGGGGCTTGCGCAGCGCCCCGCCGGTCAGCAGCGTCAGGTCGAAAGTTCGCGGGTTGGCCATGAATGCCTGGGCTTCCTTGAGAATGAAACCGCCCTGCCACCATAGCGAGGGGTCGGCGGCGATATAGCGCTGGAAGCTCGCCGGCCGGGTGAACAGCGCGTGCAATGTCAGCAGGCCGCCATAGGAATGCCCCCAGAGGCTCTGCCGCCGCACATCGATGGGGGCCTGCGCCTGCACCAGGGGCTTGATGCGTTGCTCGAGCAGGTCGAGAAACACATCCGCGCCACCACCGCGCCGCCCACGGGCGATATCGTCGATCACCGGCTCACCGCCCGGCAGCGGAGGTGTGTAGTCATAGGCCCGCGCCGCTGTATCGAAGCGCAGATCCGTGGCGTAGCCGATAAACACCAGTACCGGCGGCCCACGCTCGGCCAGATCGGCCAATTGTGCATCCTGCAGCGCGCCCAGCGCGGCATTGCCATCGAGCAGGTAAAGCACCGGGTAACCTGCGCGCGGGGCAGCCTGCTCGGGTACGGCCAAGGTGATTCGGTAGTGACGCTGGCCATCGACCGATGCCACTTCATGCTGGCCAAAGCGGTAATGGGCCGAGCCGCGATCGGCCAGGGTGGGGCCCAGGGGTCGGGACAGGTCAGGCTTGGCCATGACGGCTGTACAGACCGCGAGCGACAATCCGAGTAGCCATGCTGTTTTCATGTCCTCTCCTGCGCCGCACTCAGAACGCCGCGCTCATCGAGACGAACGCGGCACGCCCGGGCTGGTTGTAGGTGTTGGCGCCCGACGTGGCCGCATTTCCGCCGCGCAGAATCTGCTTGTCGAACAGGTTATTGATGCCCACCCGCAGGCTGTAACTGGCGTTGAACTGATACCCCGCGCTCACATCCACCAGACCATAGGGGTCGACATCCTTCTGGGCCTGCGCGTCATAGGCCTGCGCCGTGCGGTAATTGAAGGTCGGGGATTGCTGTTTGCCGTAATAGGTACCCGCCAGTTGCAGGGACAACTGCTCGGTCGCCTGCCAGTCCAGCGTGCTGTTGACGGTGTACTCGGGAATCACGCTGAGCGGCTCGCCGGTATCCCGGTCTTTGGACTCGATCATGTAAGTGAGGTTGGTGTTCCAGTCCAGGCGCGGGCTCAGTTCGACGAACAGGTTTGCCTCGATCCCCTGCACCACGGCTTTCTTGGCGTTCTGCCATTGCAGAACCCGGCGATTGGTGGTGGTTGGCGGAGTGCCCGAGGTGTAATCCACGATCGACACGTACTCGTTGCCGCCTACGATCTTGTTGCGGTAGTCGTTGCGAAAATAGGTGGCCGTGGTCCGCCAGGCGCCCTTGTCGAACGTCAAGCCGATTTCCTTGTTGACGCTGGTTTCCGGGTTGAGATGCTCATTACCGACCAGGTAACAGCCACCGGAGTTGGTTTCGGTGGCATTGCAGCCGTTGCCTCTGCTGTAGAGCAGGTAATTGGGGTTGGCCTGATACAGGTTCGGCGTCTTGTAGGCACGTGCTACGCCGCCCTTGAGGGTCAGCTCGTCGGTCAACTGGTGGGAGGCATTGAGGCTTGGGCTCCAGTTGTTTCCGAACTGCTCGTGATGGTCGAAGCGCAGGCCCGGCGTCACCGTGGTGTTCTCGGTCAGTTCGATGTTGTCTTCCACGTACAGCGCGTAGCTGCTCGCCGAGATCTTCGATTGGGAGCGATCAAAGCCTGGAAGGCTGGCGCCACCAGTGCCCGGGTCGAAGCTCTGTGGCCGGCTGGAGCCTTTATCATTGAGCGTTTCATACAGGTATTCACCGCCCACGGTCAGCGCCTGCTCCAGGCCAAAGGCACTAAGCGGCAGGTTCACCTCACTGGCGGCGCGGGTGTTGCGCAGCCGCGACAGCGCCGCACCACCGCCACTGGTGATGGCGCCTTCCGGGCCACCCGCCAGCCCCTCGTTGAGCCGCCAGTTACGGGTGTAGTCGTAGCTCAGGGACGAGGTGGTCGAGCCCCACTCGAATTCACCCAGATGGGTGAGATCGAAGGTGCTGCGCTGCATGACATTGGTCTCATGGCCATAAAGGCTCTGGATGAACGTCGGATTGCCGCCGGCATTGCTGTTCATGGTGTCGCCGGTATAGATGTTTCCCTGCCGGCTATAGCCGGAGGAAAACTCCAGGGTGTGCTCATCGTTCAGTCGCCAGCTGAGCAGACCGTTGACGTCCTTGTTGCGCACGCCTTCACGGCCGGCCACCAGGGTGTTGTCCTGCTGGCTGGCATTGATGTCGATATCATCGGCATCGGTCTTGCTCACGCCGCCATAGAGACGCATCGAAAGATTGTCGGCCAACGGCCCGCTCAGGCTGAAATTGGTACGTTTGCTCGCGCCCTCGGCAGCATCTTCGGGCAGCATCGTGAAGACGTTGAGGCTGCCACTGAAGGCCTCGGTTGGCCGCTTGGTGATGATGTTGACCACGCCGCCCATGGCACCGGAGCCATAGCGCGCCGCCGCCGGCCCGCGCAAGATCTCGATGCGCTCGACCTCTTCGGCCGGCACCCAGTTGGTTTCACCACGTGTGTCACGGTCACCGTTCCAGCCATAGCGCACCGCATTGCGCGAGGTGGACGGCTTGCCGTCGATGAGAATCAGGGTATTTTCCGGCCCCATGCCGCGCAGGTCGATCTGGCGGTTGTTGCCGCGCGCGCCGCTGGCACTGTTGCCGGTGAGATTCACGCCAGGCTGACGGCGGATGATGTCGGACAGGTCGTTGGCCGGCGGGCGCTTTTTGATGTCTTCGGCCGAGATGACCGACACCCCGGGCGCCTGCTTCAATTCCTCTTCGGCGGTGCTGACGACCCGAGTTTCCGTCAGCTCCAGCGCCTGGGAGGACGCCTCGGGCGAGGCAGAATCCTGGTAGCCCGCGGGCTCAGCCAGCGGCTCGCTGACCTGAGCCACTGCCGCTGGGGCACTGCAGCCCAGCAGGATGGCGGCGGCTAGCAGATTCGGTTGGTACTTCGGGTTCATCGACATTCCCTTACCGCTTGATTGTCAGGCCCAGGCGGGCGAAAACGGCGGTAATGGAACTCCTGAAGGCGCTTTCTAGAGCCTTCCCGCCGCAATAACGGCGCAAATGATAGTCAATACCATATGAGAGTAAACGTCATTTACAGTCTATACAGTTTGCGCCTGGACCTCGGCGGCCGGCAGCAGCAGGTGCATCTGCAGCCCGCTGCCCGGCGGGCTCTGCGCCCACAGCCGACCGTCCTGCAAGGCAATGGCACTGCGCGCGATGCTCAGGCCGAGGCCGAAGCCGCCATCACCGGGGCGCGCACTGTCTAGCCGTGCGAAGGGCTCGAAAATGGTTTCCAGGTAGCGCTCCTCGATACCGGGGCCGTCGTCGACCAGGCACAGGTGCCAGCAGTCACCTTCAAGCACGCCGTTCAGCCGCACCCGCCCTTGCGGCGGTGAATGGCGAATGGCGTTGCGCAGCAGGTTTTCCAGGGCCTGGGCCAGGCTGGTCAGGTTGGCGTACACCGTGCATTCTTCATCGGCCTCGAACAGCATGCGCTCGCGGCACCAGCCAGCTTCGAAGCAGGCGTCCTCGACCAGCATGTCCCAGAGCTGCAGCAGGCGAATCGGCTCGCGCTCGAATTGCGGGCGTTCGGAGTCCAGCCACGCCAGCTCCAGGGAGTTCTCCACCAGGTTCTGCATGATGGTGATCTCGCGGTCGAGGCGCTGGCGCAGCACCTGCGGGTCGCTCTCGCCGTCGCTGGCCACGCGCAGGCGGCTCAGCGGCGTACGCAACTCATGGGACAGGTCACGCAGCAAGCGCCGCTGATACACCACGGTTCCCTGCAGGCGCTCGGCCATCTGGTCGAAGGCGCGCCCCAGCTCGCCCAGTTCGTCCTTGCGGCTCGCCACGGGTGGGCCAACCCGGGCACTCAGATCGCCAGCACTGAGGCCATTGGCCTGACGCCGCAGGATCACCAGCGGCCCGATCAGCCAGCGGTACAGCAAGGTACCCAAGAGGATGGCCAGGCAGGCGGGCAGCACGCTGCGCAGGAAGAAGTCCCACAGTGGGCGGTCGACGCGTGGATCGAGGCGCGGCGGCAGCTCCATCACCAGGCGCCCGTTGCCGTCGCTGAACGGCACATAGAAAACCGGTTGCCCTCCGGGCCGGCCGACCTTCTGGTCGAGGCGGCGCACGAAGCTCAGGCGCAGCGCCTCCTCTTCGCTTAGCGGGCAGGAGGACAACGACTGCTGGTGCTCGTCCACCGCCACGACCCACACCTGCTCGCGCTGATAGAAATCGTGCAGGAACTCGTCCAGGCCGCTACGGCCTCGCTCACGCCAGGCGCGCTCCGCCTCGCGGCCGAACGCGGTCAGCTCCTGTCGACTGTCCCTGGACAGCGTAGACATCGAGTCGTATACCCGCTGCTCCAGGTCCAGGTGCATGCTGACGATCAGCAGACAGAACAGAGCCAGGCCGAGGATCAGTTTCCAGAACAGCGAATGCCTCTCCGGCACCTCAGGGCTCCCGCGCCGTCAGCACGTAACCCTTGCCCCACACCGACTCCAGGCGCGCGCTGTTGTAGCCGATGCTCTTGAGCTTGCGGCGCACGTTGCTGACATGCATGTCGAGGCTGCGGTCATGCTGGGAATAGCCGCGATGCAGCACGTGCTGGTACAGGAAGGCCTTGCTGAGCACCTCCTCGGCGTGCCGGGAAAAGGTTTCCAGCAGGCGGTACTCGGTCGAGGTGAGCATCGCCCACTGGCCGTCATGACAGACGTCGCAGCGCTCTTCGTGGAAGCGCAGCGCATCGACCTGCAAGGGTGGCTGGCCACGACGCTCATAGGCGACCCGGCGCAGAATGGCCTCGATACGCACACTCAGTTCACCGAGGCTGAACGGCTTGGGCAGGTAATCGTCGGCGCCCTTGCTGAAGCCGGCGATGCGGTCCTGCTCGGCACCCAGGGCAGACATCAGGATGACCGGTACATGGCGCTGCTCGCGCAGGCGTTGCAGCACGTCCAGGCCGTTGCTGCCGGGCAGCAGGATGTCCATCAGAATCAGGTCGAAGTGCTGCTCCCGGGCCAGGCGCAGGCCTTCGCTGCCGTCGTGGCTGAGGGTCACGTCAAAGCCGCAGCCCTGCAGGTGCGCCTGCAGATGCGAGGCCAGGGCCGGGTCATCTTCGACGGCAAGAATCCGGGTGGCGCTGCTGGGTGTAAGCGTCATGGCGAAATGGCTCTGGAAAGCAAATGCGAGCGATTCTACCTAACCCCTGGGTACCCGTAACCCGCCTTGCGACGGGCAAGCGTCGCCCGACTGGAATCGCTACACTGCCTGGCATCGTCGAAAGGGGGCATTGCGTGTTCAAGGATATCGGCATCAAGGGGCGGGTACTGATGCTTACCCTGCTGCCCACCAGCCTGCTGGCGCTGGTGCTGGGCGGCTACTTCATCTGGATGCAGCTTTCCGGGCTGCAGGCGCAATTGCTGCAACGCGGCCACATGATCGCCGAGCAGTTGGCGCCCCTGGCCGCCCCCGCCCTGCTGCATGGCGACCCGACATTGCTGCAGCGCATCGCCACCGAGGCCCTGGAGCAACCGGACGTGCGCGCGGTGACCTTCCTGACCACACAGAGCGAGCGCCTGGCCCATGCCGGGCCGAGCATGCTCAACCAGCGCCCGATGATAGACAGCAGTACCGTGGGCATCGCCGAACAGAGCAGCCAGGACGCCACCCGTTTCCTGCTGCCGGTGCTGGCCCAGCACCTGACCCTCAGTGGCGAGGAAAGCAGCGACGCTGAGGCCGGGCCGATCGGCTGGGTGGAACTGGAACTGTCGCACCACAATACCCTGCTCAGCGGCTACCGCAGCCTGCTCACCAGCCTGTTGCTGGTGGTCACCGGGCTGATCATCACCGGCCTGCTGGCGCTGCGCATGAGCCGCAGCATCAACGACCCCCTGCTGCGCATCAAGCACGGCGTCGCCCTGCTCAAGGACGGCCACCTGGAAACCCGCCTGCCGCCGCTGGGCAGCCACGAGCTGGACGAACTGGCCTCGGGGATCAACCGCATGGCCGAATCGCTGCAGGCTGCCCAGGAGGAAATGCAGCACAGCATCGACCAGGTCACCGAGGATCTGCGCCAGAACATGGAAAACATCGAGATCCAGAACATCGAACTGGATTTCGCCCGCAAGGAGGCCCTGGAAGCAAGCCGCATCAAGTCCGAGTTCCTGGCCAACATGAGCCACGAGATCCGCACGCCGCTCAATGGCATCCTCGGTTTCACCAACCTGCTGCAGAAAAGCGAGCTCAGCCCGCGCCAGCAGGACTACCTGAGCACCATCGAGAAATCTGCCGACAGCCTGCTGAGCATCATCAACGAGGTACTCGACTTCTCGAAGATCGAGGCCGGCAAGCTGGTGCTGGAAAACATTCCCTTCAACCTGCGCGACCTGCTGCAGGACACCCTGACCATCCTTGCGCCGACCGCCCACGAGAAAAAGCTCGAGCTGCTCTCACTGGTCTATCGCGACACGCCGGTATGGCTGTCGGGTGACCCGCTGCGGCTCAAGCAGGTGCTCACCAACCTGGTCAGCAACGCCATCAAGTTCACCCGTGAAGGCAGCATCGTCATCCGCGCCATGGTCGAGGAAGAAACCGCCGACCGCGCACAACTGCACATCAGCGTACGTGACACCGGCATCGGCCTGGGCGAAGAAGACCTGCGTGCCCTGTTCCAGGCCTTCAGCCAGGCCGACAACTCGATGTCGCGCCAGGCTGGCGGCACCGGCCTGGGCCTGGTGATTTCCAAGCGCCTGATCGAGCAGATGGGCGGCGAAATCGGCGTCGACAGCACACCGGGTGAAGGCTCCGAATTCTGGGTCAGCCTCAACCTGCCCAAGGCCCGCAGCGAGGCCGACGAACAGCCCCGTGCCCTGGCTGGCCGCCGCGTGGCGATCCTCGAAGCCCATGAACTGGCCCGCCAGGCGCTCCAGCACCAGCTTGAGGATTGCGGCCTGCAGGTCAGCGCATTCGGCGATCTCGGCAGCCTGCGCGAGGCGGTGAACTCGGCCGCCGGCAGCGCACAGCCCTTCAGTTGTGCCGTGCTTGGCGTCACCAGCGACGACTTGCCGCCGACGGAGCTGGACAAGAACGTCTGGGCGCTCGAGCAGCAAGGCTGCAAGAGCCTGGTGCTCTGCCCCACCACCGAACAGACGCTCTACCAGGACAACGTGCCGGACTGGCACACCCAGCTGCAGGCCAAGCCGGCCTGCACCCGGCGCCTGCAACGCGCGCTGATCGAGCTGGTGGCGCCGCGACAGGCCCGCCAGGCGGTGCGCCATAACCTGACGCGCTCGCCGGCCATCCTCTGCGTCGATGACAATGCGGCCAACCTGCTCCTGGTGCAGACCCTGCTCGACGACATGGGCGCCAAGGTCACGGTTGCCAGCAGCGGCTTCGACGCCCTGGTGATCACCCAGGAGCAGGACTTCGACCTGGTGTTCATGGACGTGCAGATGCCCGGCATGGATGGTCGCCAGACCACCGAGGCGATCCGCCAGTGGGAACACGACAACGCGCGCACACCGATGCCCATCGTCGCCCTGACCGCCCACGCCCTGGCCAACGAGAAGCGCACGCTGCTGCAGAGCGGCATGGACGACTACCTGACCAAGCCGATAAGCGAACGCCAGCTGGCTCAGGTGGTGCTCAAATGGACCGGCCTGAGCCTGGCAAGCAACATCCAGGAGCCGCAAGCCGATACCACTGCGGCACCTGCAACGGCCGTGCTCGACAAGGAGGAAGGCCTGCGCCTGGCCGCCGGCAAGGCCGATCTGGCTGCCGATATGCTCAGCATGCTGCTGGCCGGGCTGCCGGGTGACCTGCTGGCCATCCGCCAGGCGCGCGCCGATGGCGATCGCAACGCGCTGATCGAACGTATCCATCGCCTGCACGGCGCCACCCGCTACTGCGGCGTGCCGCAACTGCGCGCCGCCTGCCAGCACAGCGAAACCCAGCTCAAGCAGGACCAGCCGATCCGCAGCAGCGGCCTGGACGAACTGGAGCAGGCCATCGAGCGCCTGCAACAGGAAGCGCACGATGCGCCCGCCTGATCAGGAGGCGTCAGCAGCCCGCGCGGCGGCAATGCCAGCGCCGCAGCCCGCGCAACTGGCGCTGAGCAAACAGCTGAAAGCCGGCACCCGCGGTGATCACGACAGTGTCGACACACTGGTCATGCAGGCGCGGCCCTTCGAGAGCCTCGAGCGTTATGGTTACTTCCTGCGCCTGCAGCACCGTTTCCATGGCTCGCTGGAGGCGCTGTACGACGATATCGAGCTCAATCGCCTGCTGCCGGGCCTGCGCGAGCTGCCACGCTTCGAGGCGGTGCGTGCCGACCTCACGGATCTGGGCCTGTCACACCCGCCCACGCCAGCCGCTGTGGCGCCGCCCAGCCCCCATGCCGCCCTGGGCTGGCTGTACTGCTGCGAAGGCTCCAACCTGGGCGCCGCCTTTCTGTTCAAGCAAACCCAGCAGATCGGCCTCAGCGCCGAACAGGGTGCCCGTCACCTGGCCGCCCACCCGGATGGTCGCGGCCTGCACTGGCGCCAGTTCGTCGCCCTGCTCGACGGCCTGGAACTGGACGAAAGCCAGCGTGAAGAAGCCGTCGGCGGCGCCGTAGCGGCATTCGACCTGTATCGCGCCGCCTTGCAGGAAATCTTTCCCGCTGCCTGATGCTTCGCGGCGACGTCGGCGTCATTCCAGGCGTCGCCACCCCGCCCGCCGTGGTCGCGCCCTGCTAGAATGCGCCCTCACCCGGAGGACCCATGGCCGAACACGATTTTCGCTACAACCTGCTCAACCCCGAACACACCCTTATCGAGTGCCGCGCCCTGGCTCCAGGCCGTTATCAGGTCACCGGTAACGGTGGTTCGATCAAGGGCAACGACACCCTGGTCGTCAGCCTCAAGGGCAGCCGCGACCTGAGCATGCGCCTGCAGGTCGACAAGGTTCGTCACCTGATCAACCCGCCCGGCCAATGGGTCGCCGTTGCCCATGGGCCAGCCTTCACCGAGCTGTCGATCTTCAACTGGGAAGTGACCTGCGACAGCTGTGGCAAGCAACTGGACTTCGAATTTGCGGTCGACACCGCCTTGGGCAAAAAAGCCCAGACGCCGGCCGCCGATGCGCGCCTTGCCGAGCTCGGCTGGCGCAAACAGCAGGACAAGCATCTGTGCCCTGCGTGTACCAATAAGGAGGCCTGATGAAACCGCTTCTCGCCCTTGGCTTGCTCACCGCAGCCCTGGCTGGCTGCGCGGCAAAACCCGTGCAGCTGGAAACCGAGCGCACCTATAGCGTGGAATGGATCGGCGAACGCCCGCTGATCGACAACAGTCACCTGACCATCATCCTTGGCGAAGATGGCCGCGCCTACGGCAATGCCGGCTGCAACCACTGGTTCGCCAGCTATACCCTCGATGGCGACAAGCTGACCGTCAGTAACCCCGGCAGTACCCGCAAGATGTGCGCACCGGCACTGATGGAGCAGGAAAACCGCTTCCTGCAGAGCCTGACCACCATCGAGCGCTGGGATATCTCGCCCATCGAGCAACTGCGCCTGTGGCCGGCCAGCGGCAAACCGATCCGCCTGTGGCCTGAC
>JAAIGF010131445.1_pt1 | contig 39488 bp, 36 predicted proteins | sample 6487441 | NCBI WGS metagenome assembly JAAIGF01 (sample SAMN13974129, study PRJNA590717) | phyllosphere metagenome | biome: pepper field; feature: multiple bacterial spot infested pepper fields; material: pepper leaves; isolation source: leaves from pepper fields | host: Capsicum annuum ...
CTGTGCCTTGGCAGCCTGCAGTTCCACATCGTCGAGTTGCGCGCGGCTCAGCGTCAGTCCGGCAGCCCGTTGCCGCGCCAGTTCACCCAGTGCGGCGGCGAGCGCGCGCACGGTGGCGGTCGCCACGTAAGACGTGGCGGACAACTGTCCGACCACCAGTTGCACCAGCGGATCGTGCCGGGGCAACGTGCCGCTGCCGTGGCTGAAGGTGCGCTGGCGCGGGCGGACGTAGTCGGCCGCTTCGCGCTCCAGGCCCTGCGCGATACCGGCAAGCGTGGCCAGGTGCACCAGCTGGAAGTAGGCCACCAGGGCCGAGGGCTGGTCGCGCGGATAGACGATCACGGCATCGTCGGGCACGGCCACCTCGGCAAAACGCGTCGTCCCTGACGCGCTCAGGCGCTGGCCGAAGCCGTCCCAGTCGTCCTCGCAGACCACGCCCTGTGTCTCGCGGCGCACCAGCGCGATCACCTGGCGGGTGCCGCCGCCAGGCAGATGCTGGGTCGCCGCCACCGTGATCCAGTCGGCGTACAGAGTACCGGTGCTGTAGAACTTGTCGCCGTCGAGCTGCCAGCCGCCACCGGCAGCGGGTCGCAGCGAGGTCTTCCACACGCCTTCGCTCGCGCCGCTACCGGTTTCGGTGGTGGCATTGCCGAACAGCAGGCCACGCCCGGCCAGGGGCAGCCAGCGCGCCTGCGCCACTGCGTCGCCGTCGATCAACAGACGATCGATGAAACCGAAATGCGCACGCAATGCCTGCGCGAGATTGGAATCGGCCGCAGCCAGTTCGCGCAGCAATTCGAACAGTTGCTCGATCGACGCGCCCAGGCCGCCGTATTCGACCGGCACGCGCAGCGCGCCGAAGCCGGCGTCGCGCAGCCAGCCGATGGCTTCGTGGGCAAGCGTGCGTTCGCGATCACGGTCGGCAGCCTGCTCGGCAATGCGCGCGAAGATGGGGTGGAAGCGGCGCTGCAGCGCCGCGGTATCGATGGTGTACGTCATGGGAAGCGGAAATCAGGTTGCTCAGAAGGCCGGGATCACCACACCGTCGAAGGTCTTGACGATGTAGTCGCGCACCTCGTCGGTCTGGTAGGCGGCGACCAGTTGCTGCACCCAGGGCGCGTTCTGGTTGCGCTCGTGCACGGCGATCAGGCAGGCATAGGGACCGTCCTTGCTTTCCAGCAGGATGGCGTCACGACCGGGAATCAGTCCGGCCTTGACGGCGAAGTCGGCGTTGATGGCGGACGCATCGGTGTCTTCCAGCGAGCGCGGCAACTGTGGCGAATCGATCTCGACGAAGCGGAATTCGCGCGGGTTCTCGATGATGTCCAGGCGCGTGGCAAAGGCACCGGTGACGGGATCGAGGCCAGGCTTGAGCTTGATCAGGCCGGCCTGCTGCAACAGCAGCAGCACGCGGCCGCCGTTGGCCGGGTCGTTGGGGTACGCGATCTGCGCACCGCGCGGCAGGTCGGCCAGGGTCCGGTAGCGCCTGGAATACAGGCCGATCGGGCCAATCCAGGTGCGGCCGAAGCCCACCAGCCGGTAACCGCGTGCGCGGATCGCCGCCGCCAGGAAGGGACGATGCTGGAAGCTGTTGGCATCGAGGTCGCCCGCATCCAGTGCGGCGTTCGGTTGCACGTAATCGTTGAACGGGATCACGCGGATCTTCAGGCCGTACTCGCGCTCGGCCACGCGCTTGGCGGCGTTGAATATCTGTTCGTGCGGGCCGGAGGTCACACCGACGCGTAATTCCTTGGGCGTGTTGGCAAGCGCCAGGCCGCCCAGCCACGGGGCGGCGCCCAGGCTGGCGACGGTACCGAGCACACGACGACGATTGCGCGAAAAAGCGGATGCAGTAAAGGACATGGCGAAGTTCCGGGAATGGCTCAGGCGGGGACGGGGAAGCGGCGATGGGTCGCACCAGGGTGGCGCTCGGGCAGGCGGTCGCCCTGCCCCCAGAGCTTGTGGCGCAGTCCGCCCTCGGTGTAGGCGGTCTTGTAGCGGCCACGCGATTGCAGTTCGGGCACGACCAGATCGACGAAGTCCACGAAGCTCTCCGGCACGACCGTGCGCGCCAGGTTGAAGCCGTCGATGCCGGTGTCGTCGATCCAGTCGATCATGGCGTCGGCGATCTGGCCCGGGTCACCCACCACGGTGGCGTAACGGCCACCCAGCGCAAGGTCGCGGTGCAGATCGGCCATGGTGTAGTCGAGCCGGTCGCCGCTCAGGCGCCGCACGGCGTTTTCGATGCCGTTGCTGCCCTTCTGCTGGATCAACGGCTGGTCGGACGAGAACACCGAGAAGTCGATGCCGGCCGTGGCGGCGATGTGGGCGACGCCCGCTTCGGGGCTGGCATGGCGGGCGTAGTCGGCAAACTTCTCGCGGGCGATGCTTTCGGTTTCGCCCACCACGGCGGTCAGGCCCATGAAGACCTTGACGTCGTGCGGGTCGCGACCGGCGCGCGCGACTTCCTCACGCAATTGGCGCACCAGCTTGCGGGTGTCGTCACGCCCCTGGATCGCCACGAACACGCATTCGGCATGCTGGGCGGCAAAGCGCAGGCCACGACCGGAACTGCCTGCCTGGAACAGCACCGGCGTGCGTTGCGGCGAGGGTTCGGAAAGGTGGTAGCCGTCGACATCGAAGTACTTGCCGTGGTGTTGGACCCGATGGATGCGCGACGCATCGGCGTACACCCGGGCCTCGCGGTCGCGGCGCACGGCCTCGTCTTCCCAACTGCCTTCCCAGAGCTTGTAGAGCACCTCCAGGTATTCGTCGGCGCGGTCGTAGCGTTCGTCGTGGCGCAGCAGTGCCGACTCGCCCATGGCGCGGGCGGCACTGTCCAGGTAGCCGGTGACGATGTTCCAGCCCACGCGTCCGCAGGTCAGGTGGTCGAGCGTGGAGAAGCGCCGCGCCAGCAGGTACGGCGCCTCATAGCTCAGATTGACCGTCACGCCGTAGCTCAGATGCTCGGTCACGGCCGCCATGGCCGGCACGATCAGCAACGGATCGTTGATGGGCAACTGGATGGATTCGCGCGCGGTGATGTCTATCGACTGCTGATAGGTCTCGTACACGCCCACGATGTCGGCGATGAACAGGCCGTCGAACAGGCCGCGTTCGAGCGTGCGCGCCAGGTCGGTCCAATACGCCAGCGAGCGGTAGTCCGTCGAGCGGTCGCGCGGGTGCGTCCACAGGCCGTGGTTGATGTGGCCCACGCTGTTCATGTTGAACGCGTTGAGCAGGATGGGATTGGCCGAGGACATCACAGGGCTCCGTGGCGAGGCGGGATCTTGCCGTTCAGGTGGTAGTTGCCGATGGCGTGGAATTTCCAGCGCACCGGATCGTGCAGCGTGTGGGTGCGCGCGTTGCGCCAGTGGCGGTCCAGGCCCAGCGAGGCGTCGGTGGAGCCGGTTCCACCCAGCTCGTGCAGCGCATTGGCGGCCAGCAGCGCGGCTTCGGTGCTCTGGGCCTTGGCGGCGGCCACGGCGATGGACGCTGCCGCGACCGTGCTTTCGGTGGGATCGACCCGGGCGATGTCGAGCACATCGGCGGCGCGGGCGATCAGCGCATCGGCGGCACGCAGGCGGAGGTGCACGTTGCCGACCTGTTGCACCAGCAAGGGGTCGTCGGCCGCACGGGCGACGTCGGCGTCGATCCAGGGCCGCGCACGGTCGCGGATGAACGTCAGGGCGTCGTTCAGCGCGGCGCGGCCGATACCGGCGTCGATGGCCGCATGCATGATCTGCGCGGCCGGACCGACGATGGTCGGCCGGTCGAACGAGGCCTGGAACGGCACCACCCATTCGGGGTCGACCCGCACGTTCTCGAAGCGCACCGAGCCGCTGCCCGTGCCGCGTTGACCGAAGCCGTCCCAATCGTCGGTGATGGTCACGCCCGGCGCATCGGCGGGAATGAACGCCATCAGCTTGTCCTCACGACCATCTTCGTGAACGGTGACCTGCGTCGGGATCCAGTGCGCGAACAGCGCGCCGGTACAGTAGAACTTGGTGCCGCTGACTCGCCAGTCGCCCGGCGTGCGTGTCAGCAGCGTGCGGCGGCGGTAGTCGCGATGGGTGATTTCCGACAGGGCATTGCCCAGGCGCTCGCCTGCCAGCACCCGTTGATGGAAGAACGCCTGCTGCGCCGGCGAGCCCCCTGCACGCAGCACGTCCAGGGCGTAGAAATGGTTCTGCGGGATGTGGCCGATCGACCCATCGGCTGCCGACATGATGGCAATGACCTGGGCCCGGGTGCGCGACGACACATCGGCGCCACCGTATTCACGCGGCACCGTGATCGCCCACAGGCCGCTCGCGCTGAACTGTTCGATTTCGGCACGGGGCAGCGCGCGATGCTGGTCGCGGGCGCGCGCGCCGGGAGCGAAGATCGCCGCCAGGCGATGGGCGGCGGCGATCGCCTCGGCATCCGTGCGGATCACCGTGACGGCAGGCGACGCGGTGGCGGGACGCTCGGCAAGAAGTTCGGTCATCGCAGATTCAATTCCATTGATGGCGACGCGGGGCGACGCCGTTGAGCACGTGGTTGCCGATGGCATGGACCTTCCAGCGCACCGGGTCGTGCAAGGTGTGCACCCGCGCATCGCGCCAGTGGCGGTCCAGGCCATGGGCGGCACGCACCGACGAGGTGCCGGCCAGGGCCAGCAACTGCTCGCTGGCCGCCAGGGCGGCTTCGGTGGTCAGCACCTTGGCCTCGGCCACCGCGATCGATGCGCGGGCGGCCTGCGCGGCATCCACGGGACGCGAGGCGATCTCGTCGAGGGTGGCGGCGGCCTCGTCGAGCACGGCGCGCGCCGCATCCAGGCGTACGCGCAATTGCCCGACCTCGTGGACGATGTAGGGATCGTCGCTGGCCTGCTCCACCCCGGCGTCCATCCAGGCACGGGTACGGGTGCGCACGTAATCCAGCGCGTCGCGCCAGGCGCCCTCGGCGATGCCTGCGTCGATGGCGGCCTGGATCAGTTGCGATACGGGACCCGACAGGTTGGGCACGTCGGCATGCGCATAGAGCGCCACCAGTGCGTCCTCATCGACGGGCACGTCGTCCAGCAGCACGGTGCCGCTGGCGGTGGTGCGCTGGCCGAAGCCGTTCCAGTCGTCGACCACGCGCAGGCCCGGCGCATCGCGACGCACCCAGACCTGGACCGGACGATCCTGGTCGTCGACGGCGCGGAAAGGAATCCAGTGCGCGTACAGTGCGCCGGTGGAGTAGAAGCGCGAACCGCTTGCACGCAGACCCTCGGGCATGCGGCGCACCCGCGCGGTAGCGTCGGTAACGCGCGCAGCCCGGTCCTTGCGCTCCGGTCCGGCATTGCCGAGCCGGTGACCCGACAGCACGTCGGCATACCAGCGGCGTCGCTGCGGCTCGGTGCCCATGTCGCGCAGGTTCTGGATCAGCGCGACGTGGTTGTGCGGAATCTGCCCCAGCGAGGCGTCGGCCGCACTCAGGATCACGAAGACTTCAGCGACCGTTCGCCAGGACGCACCCAGCCCGCCGTACTCGGCAGGAATGCTGATCGTGCCGAGCCCGCTGTCGGTGTAACGATCCAGTTCGTCCCAAGGCAGGCGTCGGTCGCGGTCACGCTCGAGGGCGCCCGCGCGGAAGTCGTCGGCCAGGACATGCGCCACGCGCAGGGCTTCGGCTTCGCTGGCGATGCGCTGCGGGACACGGGGTGTGCGCGGCAGGCGCGCCGAGGCGTCTGCTTGTTCGGCGAATGGGGGAGAAGTCATTGGCTCACCATGTGGAAAGGAATCACGTGGGCAGCGGCGTGGCACTGCGCACGCGCCTCACACGGGGATTGAGCGCGGCGTGCAGCGCATCGCTCAGCAGGTTGAGCGCGAGCACGGTGAGCATGATTGCGAGGCCGGGAATGGCGGTCATGTACCAGCCGGTGCGCAACGCATCGCGTCCGGTGCCGATCATCGAGCCCCAGCTCACCAGATTGGGATCGCCCAGTCCCAGGAACGACAGCCCGGCTTCCGACAGGATCGCGTTGGCCACCAGCAATGCCGTCGACACGATCACCGGCGTCCAGGCGTTGGGCAGGATCTCGCGGAAGATCAGGTGCAGGTCGCTGGCGCCGAGTGCGACGCTGGCACGCACGAACTCGCGTTCGCGCAGCGCGAGGAATTCGGCGCGCACCAGTCGGGCGATGCTGGTCCACGAGGTCACGCCCAGGGCGAACACGATGGTGCCCACCGATGGCTGCAACACCGCCACCAGAATGATGGCCAGCAGGAACGACGGGATGGTCTGGAAGAATTCCGTGACGCGGCCGAGCACGGCGTCCACCCGTCCGCGGTAGAAGCCCGAGGCGGCGCCGACGGCAATCCCGATCACCAAGGCGATGGCCGCAGACGCAAGGCCGACCAGCAAGGACACGCGCGCGCCATGGAACAGGCCAGCCAGCAGATCGCGGCCCATCAGGTCGGTGCCGAGCGGCAGCGACCGATCCTGCCAGGGCCACAGGTACGGACTGCCCACCATGTCCATCGGATCGTCGGGAAACACCCAGCGCGCACTGAGCGCCGCCGCCACCACGATCAGCAGCACCACGCTGCCGATCAGGGCCGAGGGTTGTCGCAGCCAATGCTTCATGCGGCCACCTCTTTGGGCGCGGGCGACTGCTGGCGAATGCGCGGGTCCAGCCGTGCCAGCAGAAAGTCGACCAGCAAGTTGGCGGCGACCACGAACACCGCGCTGAACAACAGCACGGCCAGCAACACGGGCAAGTCTCGGCTCTTGATCGCCTCGAACGAAAGCTGCCCCAGGCCCGGCCAGGCGAACACGGTTTCCACCACTACCGAGCCGCCCAGCAGCGCACTGCTCTGCAGACCCAGCATGGTCACCACCGGCAGCAGCGCGTGGCGCAGGGCGTGGCCGAAGACCACCCTACCCTCGCGCGCGCCCTTTGCCCGGGCCGTGCGAACGAAGTCTTCTCCCAGCGACTCGATCATGGCGGCACGCGACAACCGGGCATACACCGCGACGTAATAGATGGACAGGGTGACGACAGGCAAGACCAGGTGCGCAGCGACATCGAGCGCCAGCCGCCAACCGGTGTGGCCCGCACTGACATCGCGCAGGCCGGCGATGGGCAGCCATTCCAGCTGCACGCCGAACAGCACGATCAGCATCAGGGCGGTCCAGAACATCGGTGCGGAGTAACCGAGCGTCGCCACCACCGACAGCGTGGCATCGAGCGCCCCGTGCGGCCGGCGGGCGCTGGCCACCCCCAACAGCACGCCGCCCACCACCGACACCAGCAGCGCCGCGCCCACCAGTGCCAACGTAGCGGGCAGGCGTTCCAGCACTAGGCCCAGCACCGGCTCGCCGAAACGGAACGAGAAACCCAGGTCGCCCCGCGCCACCTGTCCGACATAGGCGAACAGTTGCTCGAACACGCTGCGATCCAGCCCGTACAGTTCGCGCAGTTGTGCGACGTACTCGGGCGTGACGCTGCCGCTCTCACTGGCGATCACGTCGACCAGATCGCCGGGCAGCAGCTTGAGCAGCCCGAAGTTCAGCACCGCGATGGCCAGCACCACGCTGGCCAGTTGCAGCAGTCGTTTGAGCACCTGTTTCGCCATGGCCGCGTTACGCCTTGGGTTCCAGCCACACCCGGGCAAAGTTGCTCTGGCTGTGGTTGAAGGTGTCGGTCACGTTGCGCAGGCGCTTGTCCCACACCCCGAACCAGCGGAACTCGAACAGGTGCAACAGCGGCAGGTCCTTCTGCACCAGGCGCTGCACGTCCTGGTAGATCTGCGTGCGACGCGCGGCATCGGACTCGACCTGCGCCGCTTCCAGCAGCTTGTCCATCTCGGGGCTGGCGTAGCCCGAGGCGTTCTGCCACGGCGTGCCCTTGGCCTCGGCCTTGGACCAGTAGTGCTGCTCAAGCCCGAGTTGCGGGTCTTGCCAATTCACGCCCCACGAACTGACGAGCTGGAAGCTGTAGTCGGCGAACACGTCCTTGGTCCAGCTCGCCAGATCCTGCGACTTGAGTTCGACATTGATGCCGACCGCACGAAACGCCTGGCGTACGAACTCGCCGGTACGGCGGTAGTCGTCACCGAACGGAATGAAGGCGTGGTTGATCGAGAAGCGCCAGCCATCGCCCTTCTTGGGATAGCCTGCCTCGTCGAGCAAGGCCTCGGCGCGCTTGCGGTCGAAGGGGTACTGCTGGGTGTCGGCGGTGTAGAAGGTCTTCAGTTGCGATGAGATCGGACCGGTGGCCGGCGCCGCGTAGCCACCCCACACGGTCTTGACCAGCGTGTCGCGGTTGATCGCGTGCAGCAGCGCCTGGCGCACCGGCAGCTTGCTCAGGATCGGGTCGCGCAGATTGGGGATCAGCCACAGCGTGGCGGCAAAGCCGTTGTAGCCCTCGGTGCTGACCACCAGTTGCTCGGACTTGCCCAGGCGGTCGGCGTCAGCGAAGGTGATGGGATTGCGCTCGCCGTACTGCACCGCGCCGGTTTCCAGGGCGGTCGCGCGGCCGGCCACGTCCGGAATGATCTTGAAGGTCAGGCGATCGAGATAAGGCAGGCCCGGCGCCCAGTACTTGTCGAAGCGCTCGAAGGCGATATGGCTGCCGCGCGACCACTCCTTGAACACGAACGGACCGGTGCCCACCGGCTTGTTGTTGTGCGGGTTGTTGGGAATGTCGGTACCTTCGTACAGGTGGCGCGGCAACACCGGCGCGGCCACCACGTCCAGCGCATTGAGGATCACGGGCGCCGGCTTGGACAGATGCAACACCACCGTGTGGGCATCAGGCGCGTCCACCTTGGTGAGGTTCTGGAACACGCGGCGCGCGGTCGGTGCGTACTTCTTCCAGATTTCTTCGGCCGAAAACTTCACGTCTGCCGAAGTGAATGGCTTGCCGTCGTGCCACAGCACGTTCTGGCGCAGGTTCAGCGTAACCGTCAGGTCGTCGGCCGCCACGCTCCAGCGCTCGGCCAGCTGCGCACGGGGCTGCAGATCGGGGCCGTAGTCCAGCAGGCCGTCGAAGACCTTGCTCGCCACCAGCCGCGTCGGCGTCGCCGTATTGATGAAGAAGGCCAGCGTCGGTGGCTCGGGGTGCACCAGGGCTTCCAGCGTGCCGCCGCGCCTGGCGCCTTCCACGGTGTTGGGCAGCGCCTTCGTGAGCGCGTTGACCGGGTTGGCATGCAGACCGGCGTACAGGCCGCTGGCAAGCAGCGCCCCGGTCAGGCCGAAGAAGCGGCGACGCTGCAGGTCGGCAAGGATTTCCTGATCGTCAGGCGACAGCGGCGGCTGGGTGGAAGAAGTCATGAACGCTCCGGCAAATACGGGGGCCGCGTCATCGAGGAACGCGGTGGGTCTCTGGGAAAAGGGGTGAAGCGGGCGGGACGATCAGGCCGCGTGTCGACACGCCTGCGGATCGGTGCGTAGGGCTGTCGCAGGGGCGGCGTTCGACGCCCCGTCAGCCTCGCGGGCGCCCGGCACCGCGGCGATCAGGCTGCGCGTGTAGGCGTGCCGGGGGTCTTGCCAGATCGTGTCGCGCCTGCCGGATTCGACGATCTGGCCGCCGTGCATCACCAGCACCCGGTCGGCCAGGTAACGCACCACTGCCAGATCGTGCGAGATGAAGAGATAGGACAGGCCGTGCTCATGCTTGAGGTCGACCAGCAGGTTGAGGATTTGCGCCTGCACCGACACATCGAGCGCCGACACCGGTTCGTCGCAGATCACCAGTTCGGGACGCAGCACCAGGGCGCGCGCGATGCCGATGCGCTGGCGTTGTCCGCCCGAGAATTCATGGGCGTAGCGGCGCGCCGCGGCAGCCGGCAGGCCGACGTCGTCGAGAATGGCGGCGATGCGCCGCGCACGCTCGGCGCGGTCGCCCACACCATGGATGGCCAGCGCATGCCCCAGGATGTCGTCGACACGATGACGCGGATTGAGCGACCCGTACGGGTCCTGGAAGATCATCTGCACGCGGCGACGCCATGGCAGCAAGGCGCGTGACGACAGCGCCAGCAAATCCTGCCCGGCCAACGTGACCGCACCCTGGGCGGCGGGCGTCAGGCGCACGATGGCGCGCGACAGGCTGCTTTTGCCGCAGCCCGATTCCCCGACCAGCCCCACGGTTTCACCGGCGGCGATGTCGAAGGACACGCCCCGCACTGCGTGGTGGCTGCCCGCCGCGCCGTCATAGCGCACATGCAGGTCGCGCACTGACAGCAGAGGCGACTCGCGCAAACCCAGCGTGACGTCATTGGCCGCCACCTTGGGTGCCGGGCGTGTCAGCACGAAACCGTGTTCCGCATCCTGCCGGATCTCGGGCAGGCGGGTGTCGCGGTAGTAGGCCTCACGCGAGAAATGCAGCGACGCACCCAGCAGGCCACGCGTATACGGACTGGACGGCGCCGCGAACACCTGCCTGGCCTCGCCCTCTTCCAACTTGCGGCCGCCATGCATCACCGCCACGCGATCGGCCCATTGCTCGACCACGCCCAGATCGTGCGTGATCAGCAGCACCGCCATGTCCAGCTCACGCCGCAAGGAATCGATCAGCGCCAGGATCTGCGCCTGCACCGTCACGTCCAAGGCCGTGGTTGGCTCATCGGCGATCAGCAGACGTGGGCGGCAGGCCACCGCCATCGCGATCATCACGCGCTGCCGCTGGCCGCCCGACAACTGATGGGGATAGTCGTCGAGCCGTTGCGCCGCGGCTGGCAACCGAACCAGATCGAGCAACTCCGCCGCCCGCCGACGCGCCTCGCGCGCACCTACCGGTTCATGCAGGGTGATCGCCTCGGCGATCTGCGCACCGATGGTCTGCAGCGGATTGAGCGAACTCATCGGCTCCTGGAAAATCATCGACACCCGGCTGCCGCGCCAGGCCGCCAACTTCCGTGCAGGCAACGCGAGCAGGTCTTCGCCTTCCAGCAGGATGCGTCCTTCGATGCGGGCCTGCGGCGGCAGCAGGCGCATGATCGACAAGGCAGTGGTGGACTTGCCGCAACCCGATTCGCCCACCAGGGCGACGGTCTGCCCTGCCGATACCCGCAGGTCCAGGCCATGCACGGCGACCTGACCGGGAAAGCTCACGCGCAGGCCGGCTACGTCGAGCAATACGGGTGCATCGGCCTCGAGCACCAGGCTTCCTTTCGCATTGCCCGTCATCGTTCGCTGGCTCCGTCAATTCATGGATCGCCAGCCACGCGCCGGCACCTTCGTACCCAACGGACGTGTTCGCCGCCAGGACTCAAGCGCCTATTGAATCCTTGTCACTCTCCAGAACGAAGAATTGATTTTCACTAATCTTATTCATGCAGGAGCATTAAATAAGTCATTGATTAATAATGAGTTTTTCCAGTAGCGCCCATTAGCGAATTTCTTCCGGAAATAAGCGCTGAAGATGGAAGTGCAGTTTTTGAGCAGGTGTTCAGTTAGGAATGGAATTGAGTTCTTGCATCGGCCACGGGTGGAGGGAGCCCACACACAACAAACCACGCACGCAACAAAAAAGGCTCCACAGGGGAGCCTCCAGAACCAGCCATCACCAGGCGATCAACCAAAGATGATCCAGGCCGCCAACGCGATGATCAGCCCGAACTTGATGAGCTTGTAGACCGTCTTGTTCCAGGCCTTCAGCCGCCGCCGATACTTGCCCACGACGGCGAACAGATAGAACACCTTGTTGATGCCGCCCGTCTTGTCGCCCGTGTCATTGGGCGAACTGGCAGCACTCATCACCTTGCGGCCGAACCAGTGGTTGAACGCCTGCGCCCACCGGTACTGCAACGGCCGCTCGATGTCGCAGAACAGGATGATGCGATTGGACTCGCTCCTGTTCTCGGCGAAGTGCAGGAAGGTCTCGTCGAAGATCACGCTCTGGCCGTCCCGCCAGCTATGACGCTCGCCATCGACCTCGATGAAGCAACGATCATCGTTGGGCGTCACCAGCCCCAGGTGGTAACGCAACGACCCTGCATAGGGATCGCGGTGCAGATTCAGATGCGCCCCCGGCGGCAGCTCGGTGAACATCGCCGCCTTGACCTCCGGAATGCCGCGCAGGATCTCGGTCGTGCGCGGGCACAGCGTATCGGCCGACGGATGTTGCGCGTCGTACCACTTCAGGTAGAAACGCTTCCAGCCCGTCTTGAAGAACGAATTGAAGCCCGCGTCGTCATTGTTGGCCGCTGCGCGGATGCGCTGCGCCTCGGCCAGTGCCAGCGCCTCGGTGCGAATCGTTTCCCAGTTGTCGTCGAGCACACGCAAGGCAGGGAACTGCGCCGTGTCGATGTAGGGCGTGGCCGGCACCCGTGAGGTCAGGTACATCAGCACATTGACCGGCGCCAGCACCGCCGAATGATTGAAGATCTGCCGCAGCAGCGGCAACCTGACGCGACCGCGCAAGTGCACGTACAGAATCGACGACAGATAGATGGCCGCGATGGCCCATTTGAGCAGAGTCACATGCGCTCCATGGCGCGGTTGCCGCCCGGCCGGAACCGGGCGAAGAACAACTATTGCCGCTGAGGATCAGTCCAGCGTGAAGATGGTCGAGCCCGTGGTCTGGCGCGACTCCAGGGCGCGATGCGCCTCGGCAGCCTGCGACAGCGGGAAGCGCTGGGCGATGTTGATCACGATGTCCTTGCGCTTGATGAGGTCGAACAGCTCGTCGGCCGCCGCCTGCAGCTTCTCGGGCGTGTTGACGTGGGTGCCCAGCGTGGGACGCGTGACGTACAGCGAGCCCTTGGAGGCCAGGATGCCCAGGTTCACGCCACTGACCGCGCCCGACGCGTTGCCGAAGCTCACCACCAGGCCGCGCGGCTCGACGCTGTCGAGCGAGGCTTCCCAGGTGGTCTTGCCGACGCCGTCGTAGACCACCGGGCACTTCTTGCCGTCGGTCAGTTCCAGCACGCGCTTGGCCACGTCTTCACGGGTGTAGTCGATGGTTTCCCAGGCACCGTGTTCACGGGCCAGGGCGGCCTTTTCGGCGCTGCTGACCGTGCCGATCAGCTTCACGCCCAGGGCACGCGCCCATTGGCAGGCGATCAGGCCGACACCACCAGCGGCGGCATGGAACAGAATGGTTTCGTTGCCCTGCAGGCGGTAGGTCTGGCGGAACAAGTACTGCACCGTCAGGCCCTTGAGCATGGCACCGGCGGCTTCCTCGAAGCCCAGCCACTTGGGCAACTTGACGAGGTTCGATGCCGGGATGTTGCGCGCTTCGGCATAAGCGCCCAGGGGGCTCTGTGCGTAGGCCACGCGGTCGCCACGCTTGAAGCGCTTGACGTTGGCGCCGACCGCTTCCACCACGCCTGCGCCTTCTGCGCCCAGTCCATGCGGCAGTTCGGACGGGTACAGGCCGGTGCGGAAGTACGTGTCGATGAAGTTCAGTCCGATCGCGTGCTGCCGGATCGTCACCTCGTCCGGGCCGGGTGCCGGGACGTCGACGTCGACCAGACGCAAGACTTCCGGCCCCCCATGCGCTTCGATGCGGATTGCCTTGACCATTGCTGCTCCTGTTCTGTACGAGTACGGGAAATGTACGGGCGCACCCACGTGCCACACGCGGGCAAACCGCAAAGATACACCCGTAGCCGACGACGCGCGTCAGACTTTCTTGCGGCTCAGGATGACCGCGCCCGACAGCACCAGCGCCATGCCCGCCAACTGCCACGCAGTGAGCGGTTCATCCAGCAACCATGCCCCCATGAACAGTGTGGACACTGGTCCGATCATGCCCATCTGCGACGCGTTCGGCGGACCGATGCGCTGCACCGCCCACATGGTCAGGAAGACCGGCGCGACCGTGCAGAACACGGCGTTGATCACCGAGTAGCCATAGACCGGAGTGGGCAGCGTCAGCAGCATGGCAGGCGGATGGATCACGACGAACTGGATCAGGCAGGCCACGCTGGACACGCACATGGCATACGCCACCAGCCGCGTGGCGCCGACCCTCGCCAGCAATTCGCCCGACAGGATGAGATAGCACGAATAACTGATCGCCGAGGCGAACACCAGGGCCGATCCCAGGATGACGGCCTGCCCGCCCACCGACACGTCGTGCACGAACACCAGCACGATGCCCGAGTACGAGACGGCCAGCGCCAGCCACTCGCGCCCGCTGATCGGCCGGCGCAGCACCAGTACCGTGATCAGCACCACGATGGTCGGCGTCAGGAAAAGGATCAGACGTTCCAAGCCTGCCGAGATGTACTGCAGGCCGAGGAAATCGAGAAAGCTGGCGAGGTAGTAGCCCAGCAGTCCGAGCAGGACGATGCGTGCCCGGTCCCGCCCCGACAGCGCCCGCCCCTGACGACCGGCGCGGCGCGCTTCAAGTACCGCGATCAAGGCGAAGAACGGTAGCGAGAACAGCATGCGCAGGGCGATCAGCGTGACCGCATCGATGCTGTACTGGTAGGTCAGTTTGGCCACGATGGCCTTGGCTGAGAAGAGGATCGCGCCGACGGCGGCGAGGCTCATGCCAATGAAGAGATTCTGACGGGCTGCGGCCTGGGCGGCAGCCGTCTCCGCGCTGGCGGCGGGTGAGGCGTCGGATGCTGACATCGCGTCAGTTTATCTCCGCCACCGGGCCGATCAGAGGATTCACCAACATGCAGCACAAAAGCACCAATACAGTGCGCTTGCACCACAAGTGTGCAAAAAAGCAAACATGGATGGCAGGCATCGCACTCAAGTGCACGAAATCCAGGCAATTGTTGCAATTTTTTGGCAACATGGCGCCCGCCGTTCAACTTGGCACCGAATTTGCTTTTTACGGTCGCGCCCCGGGTTGACCCTATCGCCCGGCGTGCCTCCGTCGCGCCCATGCCGCGCCCGCTCCGTATCACCTCTTCGAAAGGCCACTCCATGTCCACTCGTCGCTCGCTGCTGCTCTCGGCAGGCGCTGCCCTGACCGCCTGCGCCCTCGGTCTGTCCCTGCCTGCGTTCGCGCAGGAGAAGCTGAAGGTCGCGTCGGTGTACACCGTTCCGGTCGAACAGCAATGGGTCAGCCGCATCCACAAGGCGCTGGACGCAGCCAAGGCCCGTGGCGAGATCGAGTACGTGTTCTCGGAGAACGTCAGCAACGCCGACTACGAACGCGTGGTCCGCCAGTACGCCGAACAGGGCAACCAGCTGATCGTCGGCGAAGCCTTCGCCGTCGAAGCTGCCGCCCGCAAGGTCGCCAAGGACTACCCGAAGACCGCCTTCCTGATGGGTTCCTCGGGCAAGCCTGCCGCGCCCAACTTCTCGGTGTTCGACAACTACATCCAGGAACCCGCCTACCTGACCGGCATGATCGCGGGCGGCATGACCAAGAGCAACCAGATCGGCCTGGTCGGCGGCTACCCCATTCCCGAAGTCAACCGCCTGATGAACGCCTTCATGGAAGGTGCCAAGGAAGTCAATCCCAAGGCGCAGTTCACGGTGAGCTTCATCGGCTCGTGGTTCGATCCCCCGAAGGCGAAGGAAACCTCGTTCGCCATGATCGACAAGGGCGCGGACGTGCTCTACGCCGAGCGCTTCGGCGTGGCGGACGCCGCACGCGAGCGCGGCAAGCTGGCCATCGGCAACGTCGTCAACACCCAGGCCCAGTACCCCGATACCGTGGTCGCCTCGGCCCTGTGGATGATGGAGCCGACCATCGACCGCGCCCTGGCCGCCGTCAAGGCAGGCAAGTTCCAGGCGGAAGACTACGGCCAGTATTCGATGATGAAGTTCAAGGGCTCGGAAATGGCGCCCCTGGGCACCTTCGAAGGCAAGGTCCCGGCCGAGCTGGCCGCCCGCGTCAAGGCGCGCGAGCAGGAAATCCGTGACGGCAAGTTCACGGTGAAGGTCAACGACAAGGCGCCGCAGTCGTCAGGCCGTTGATGCAAGCCGCCCCCGCTCTCGCCCTGCGCGGCATCACCAAGCGCTTCGGATCGCTGACCGCCAACGACGATGTTTCGCTGTCGGTCCACAGCGGTCAGGTACTGGCCCTGTTGGGCGAGAACGGTGCCGGCAAGTCGACGCTGGTGTCCATTCTGTTCGGACACTATGTGGCCGACGCCGGCGACATCGATGTCTTCGGCACACCGCTGCCCCCGGGCCGTCCCGATCTGGCGCTGGCCGCCGGCATCGGCATGGTGCACCAGCACTTCACCCTGGCCGACAACCTGTCGGTACTGGACAACGTGCTGGTCGGCACCGAATCGCTGTGGCGCTGGCGCGCTGGCCGGGGTGCCGCGCGCGCCAGGCTGGCGGCGCTGGGCGAACGCTTCGGCCTGGCCGTGGACCCGGACGCCCGGGTCGGCACATTGTCCGTAGGCGAGAAGCAGCGCGTCGAGATCCTCAAGGCGCTGTATCGCGGCGCCCGCATCCTCATCCTCGACGAGCCCACCTCGGTGCTCACGCCGCAGGAAGTCGATGCGCTGTTCGCCACGCTGCGCGGTTTCATCGCCGAGGGCCTGGCCGTCATCTTCATCTCGCACAAGCTCGATGAAGTCATGGCGATCTCGCACCGGGTGGCCGTGCTGCGCCAAGGCAAGCTGGTGGCCCAACGCGATACCGCCGACACCCACCCCGGCGAACTGGCCGAACTGATGGTCGGCCGCAAAGTGGAAATGCCGCGCCTGGCCGATGCGCGCGACGCCGCCAGCACGCCTGCCGTGCTGCAACTCCACCGGGTCAGCGTAGGACGCGACGACGGCGAACGCGCCGGCCGTCTGCACGAACTCGACCTGAGCGTGCACGAACATGAAATCGTGGCGGTCGCCGGCGTCGCCGGCAACGGCCAGCAGGCCCTGGTATCGATACTGACCGGCATGGCCCGCCCGCAGACGGGCAGCGTCCGCCTGGGCGACGCCACGGCCCCCGACGCCCCGGCGGCCTGGACCCATGCAGGCGTGGGCCGCGTGCCGGAAGACCGCCATGGCGAAGGCATGATCGGCGACGCCCCCTTGTGGGAAAACGCCGTCATCGAAGACCTGCACGATCCGCGCTTCGCCCGCTTCGGGCTGATCCGCGCGGGTGCCGGCCGGGCCTGGGCCCGCACGCTGATGGACCGCTTCGATGTGCGCGCCGCGTCGCTGGACGTGCGCACGCGCAGCCTGTCGGGCGGCAACATGCAGAAGCTGATTCTCGGCCGCACCCTGGCGCGCGAGCCGCGCCTGATCGTGGCCGATCAACCTACCTGGGGCCTGGATATCGGGGCCGTGTCGTATGTGCATTCGCAGTTGCTGGCAGCGCGCGCCCGAGGGGCTGGCGTGCTGCTGATTTCCGAAGACCTGGAAGAAATCTTCGCCCTGGCCGACCGCATCGCGGTGCTCTGTGCCGGCCGCCTGGTGGCGATCAGGCCCGCCCGGGAATGGACGCTGGCCAGCATCGGCCTGGCCATGACCGGCGTGGTGCCTGACACCGCAGGAGCGGCAGCATGATGCGCTGGCGGCTGGAACGCCGCAGCGAACCTAGCCGTGCCGCCCTCGCGCTAGCACCGCTGGCGGCGGTCGCCTTCACGCTTGCCGTGTGCGCGCTGCTGGTGGCCTGGGCCGGTGCGCCTGTTGGCCAGACCTACGTGCTGCTGTTCGACGGCGCCTTCGGTTCTCGCTTTGCGCTGTCCGAAACCCTGACGCGTGCCACTCCACTGATCCTGACCGGGTTGGCCTGTGCCGTGGCCTTCCGCGCCCGCCTGTTCAACATCGGTGCCGAGGGCCAGTTGTACCTGGGCGCCCTGGCGGCCGTCGCCATTGGCGGCATGCACGGTGGCGAGGCCTTCGACCTGCCGGCCCCCATCCTGTTCGGCGGCATGATGCTGGCCTCGGCCGCCGCAGGTGCACTGTGGCTGTTGCTGCCCGCCCTGATGAAGGCCCGCCTGGGCGTCGATGAAGTCGTCACCACCTTGCTGGGCAACTTCATCGTCCTGCTGCTGGTGTCGATGATGCTCGACGGCCCGATGAAAGACCCCATGGCCATGGGCTGGCCGCAGTCGGTCGCGCTGTCGCCCGACCTGGAACTGGGCAAGCTGATGGAACGCACCCGAGCCCACACCGGCCTGCTGTGGGCCATCGGCCTGGCGGTCGGCGTGTGGCTGATCAATCGCTATACCGTGTTCGGCCTGCGCATGCGCGCGGTCGGCGCCAACGCGCATGCCTCGCGATTCCTGGGGCTGCCGGTCACGCGCGTGATGGTGGGCACGGCCCTGCTGTCCGGCGCACTGGCAGGCCTGGCCGGCGCCATCGAAGTCGCGGGACGCACCAGCTACGTCACGCTCGACATGTCGCCGGGTTACGGCTACAGCGGCGTGGTGGTGGCCATGCTGGCCGCCCTGCATCCGCTGGGCGTCATCGTTGCCGCCGTTTTCGTGGCAGGCGTGCTGGTCGGTGCCGACAGCATGAGCCGCGCCATCGCCGTGCCCAACTACATTGCCGACGTCATCGTCGCCACCGCCTTGCTGTCGATGCTGGTCGCCATGCTGTTCTCGCAATATCGGCTGCGCCGCCTGGGAGCCGCCTGATGGAAGTCCTCGATCTGTTGGGCACCTCCGCGTTCTGGGTGGCGATGCTGCGCATCGCCACGCCGTTGATCCTGGGCACGCTGGGCGTGTTGCTGTGCGAACGCGCCGGGGTATTGAACCTGGGCATCGAAGGCATCATGGTGGCCGGGGCCTTCGCTGGCTGGCTGGCCGTCTATCTTGGCGCGCCGCTGGCGGTGGGCGTACTGGTGGCGGCGCTGACCGGCGCGGCGCTAGGCCTGCTGCATTCCGGGCTCACCGTTTTCCTGGGCCTGTCGCAGCACGTGTCCGGCCTGGGCGTGACCATGCTGGCCACCAGCCTGAGCTACTACGCCTATCGCGTCAGTTTCCCCAAGGTGGAATCGCCGCCAACCATCCAGCCGTTCGCCGAGATGGACTGGCTGGCGGGCATTCCGCTCATCGGGCCGATATTGGGCGCGCAGACACCCATGACATTGCTGGCCCTGCTGGCAGTGCCTGCCGTGGCCTGGGTGCTGTACCGCACGCCCGTTGGCCTGGCCGTGCGCATGGTGGGCGAGAACCCCGCTGCCGCCGAAGGCCAGGGCCTGTCGGTGACCGGGCTGCGCACCGGCGCCGTGGTGGCGGGTTCGGCCCTGATGGCCGTGGCCGGAAGCTTCCTGACGCTGTCGGCATTCAATGCCTTCTTCTTCAACATGGTCAATGGCCGGGGCTGGATCTGCGTGGCGCTGGTAGTGTTCGCCTCGTGGCGACCGGGCAAGGCCCTGCTGGGCGCCCTGCTGTTCGCCTTCTTCGATGCCTTGCAACTGCGTCTGCAACAATCGAGCGGCGCAGCCCTGCCCTACCAGCTCTACCTGATGATCCCCTATCTGCTGTCCATCCTCGCCCTGGTGGTGATGGCACGCCGCGCGGCCTATCCGCAGGCCTTGATGAAGCCCTACCGCAAGGGCGAACGCTAAAAGATTCTGCAGCAACCATGATCGATACCCTCATCCGACACGCGCGCCTGGCCGATGGCCGCGAGAACATGTCCGTCGCCATCCGCGACGGCCGCATCGACGCCGTCGAGCCCGATGTCGTCCTGGCCGATGCCCAGGCGGGCAAGGTCATCGACGCAGGTGGACAACTGCTGTCCACACCTTTCGTCGACGCCCACTTCCACATGGACGCCACGCTGTCGCACGGCCTGCCGCGCATCAACGAAAGCGGCACCCTGCTCGAAGGCATCGCGCTGTGGGGCGAACTCAAGCCCATGCTGACGCAGGAAGCCGTGGTCGAACGGGCCCTGGCGTACTGCGACTGGGCAGTCGGCCGCGGCCTGTTGGCCATCCGCACCCACGTCGACGTCTGCGACCCGCGCCTGCTGGCGGTCGAAGCCCTGCTGCACGTGCGCGAAAAAGTTGCTCCCTACATCGACCTGCAACTGGTGGCCTTCCCCCAGGACGGCCTGTTGCGTGCACCCGGCGCGCTCGACAACCTGACCCGCGCCCTGGACATGGGCGTGGACGTGGTCGGCGGCATCCCGCACTTCGAACGCACCATGGCCGATGGCGCCGAGTCGGTCCGCATCCTCTGTGAACTGGCCGCCGAGCGCGGCCTGCGCGTGGACATGCACTGCGACGAGACCGACGACCCGATGTCGCGCCATATCGAATCACTGTCCTATCAAGCGCAGCGTCTGGGCCTGTTCGACCGCGTCACCGGTTCGCACCTGACGTCCATGCACTCGATGGACAACTACTACGTGTCCAAGCTGATCCCGTTGATGGCCGAAGCCCGCGTCAACGTGATCGCCAATCCGCTGATCAACATCACCCTGCAGGGCCGCCACGACACCTATCCGAAGCGCCGGGGCATGACCCGCGTGCCCGAGCTGATAGCCGCCGGCCTGAACGTGTCGTTCGGCCACGACTGCGTGCGCGATCCCTGGTACTCGCTGGGTTCGGGCGACATGCTCGACGTCGCCTTCATGGGCCTGCACGTGGCCCAGATGACGGGCCGCGACGCCATGCGCGCCTGCTTCGACGCCGTCACCCGCAACCCGGCGAAGACCATGGGCCTGGAAGGCTACGGCATCGCCCCGGGCTGCCATGCCGATCTGGTGCTGCTGCAGGCCGCCGATCCCATCGAAGCACTGCGTCTGCGCGCCACGCGCCTGTGGGTGATGCGCCGGGGACGTATGATTGCGCACACGCCGCCTGCGGTCGCCACGCTGGATTTGCCGGGACGCCCCGCGCAAGTCGCCTGGCAATGAACCGCCGGCCGTCCGATTCACCTGATGCCAGCGCCGCGATGAAAACCGATCCCCGCTTCCCGAACCTCTACATCCTCGACCACCCGCTGATCCAGCACAAGCTGACGCACATGCGCGACAAGGACACGTCCACGCGCACGTTCCGCGAGCTGCTGCGCGAGATCACGCTGCTGATGGGCTACGAGATCACCCGCAACCTGCCGCTGACCACGCGCCAGATCGACACCCCGATGGTGCCCATGCAGGCGCCCGTGATCGCCGGCAAGAAGCTGGCGATCGTGCCCGTGCTGCGCGCAGGCAGCGGCATGGCCGATGGCCTGCTCGAACTGGTGCCCTCGGCACGCGTCGGCCACATCGGCCTGTACCGCGACGAACAGCATCGCCCGGTGGAATACCTGGTGCGCCTGCCCGAAGTCGAGGGCCGCACCTTCATCCTGTGCGATCCGATGATCGGTACCGGCCACTCGGCGGCCTACGCTGTCGACATCCTCAAGCAACGCGGCGTGCCCGCGCACGACATCGCGTTCGTGGCCCTGGTGGCGTCGCCCGAGGGCATGTCGGTGTTCTGCGAAAAGCACCCCGACGTGGAGATCTACCTGGCCTCGCTCGACGAGTACCTGGATGAAGATGCCTACATCGTGCCCGGCCTGGGCGATGCCGGCGACCGTCTGTTCGGCACCAAGAACTGACGACGGCGAGTACGCACTATCGGTCTGGAGTCGGCCTGGCATGGGCGGATTCCGGGCCATACCGTGGTAACCCCTAGCAAGAAAGTGCCACATTGCGCACCCTTGCTGGCTATCATTCTTCCTGCGCCTTATGTCCTCATAGAAAAGGACAGGCGATCAGGAGAATCCCCCGGGATGGAAAAGCCCACTTCCGGCAGCGCGGCTGCCGGCACCCAAAGTATCGAACGCGCGATGGAAGTCCTGCGCTTCGTCGCCAGCGCCCACCACCGTGGCGCCCGCCTCACCGATGTGGTCGAAGCACTCAAGCTCAGCAAGTCGACGACCCGCCGGCTGTTGGGCGCCCTGGTGCGCTCGGGCATGGTCGAACAGAACCCCGAAAACAAGCACTATGTCCTGGGTGAAGAAGCCTGGGTGCTGGGAACGCTCGCCAACGGCCGCCAGCGCCTGCTCGACGCCGCCACCGACAGCGTGACGCGCCTGGCCAAGGTCACCGGCGATACGGCCTTCCTGGTCGTACCCCGTGGCAGCTACAGCGTCTGCGTGCTGCGCGAAGAAGGCGCCTACCCCATTCGCACGCATCTGCTGCAGCCGGGCGGCCGCCATCCGCTGGGCATCAGCGGCGCCGGCCTGGCGATCCTCGCCGCCCTGCCCGACGCCGAGATGGAAGCCGCGCTCAGCGCCAATGCCGCTGTGATCGCCGAACAGTATCCGCGCGTCAAGCTCGAAGAACTCCGTGAACTGATTGCACAGACACGCCGCGACCGCGTGGCGCTCAACCCCGGCATGATCCTCGAAGGCTCGTGGGGCCTGGGCGTGGCCATCCTGGATCGCAGCGGCAAGCCGATCGGCGGCCTCTCGATCGCCGCCATCGAGTCGCGCATCGTCGGCAACCGGCTCGACAGCCTGTCGACCCTGCTGCGCAACGAGGCCGACGCCGTCATGCAGCGCATCAACACGGGCTGACGCATCCGGGGCAGCGGCCCGCATCTTGCGAGGGTGCCCAACCATTGCGATCGCTCAACCTGCCGCCATGACCGTCCCTGCCCTGCCGCCTTCGCCCGCCAGCCGGCCTGAAACCCTGCGCGCCTATGCCATTGCCAGTTGGGTATTGGCGGGCCTGGCCCTGTGGGCGGTTCTTCACTTACGGCTGCTGCTGGCCCTGTTCTGCGGACTGCTGGTCCACCAGATCGTGCGCGCGCTGTCACCGCGCCTGCAGCGGCGGGTATCGGGCGAGCGGGCGCGTCTCATCGCCGTGGCCTTGCTGGCGTCGGTGATCGTGGGCTTGCTGGGGCTGGGGGTCGTCGCGCTGTTCACCTTCCTGCGCAGCGATGCGGGCAGCCTGCCGAGCCTGCTGGCACGCATGATGGGCGTGGTCGACGAAGCCCGCACCCAGTTGCCGGCTTCGCTGCAGCAATACCTGCCTGCCGACGTGACCGAATTCCGCACTGAAGCATTCGTCTGGGCGCGCGACCACCTGACGACCCTGCGCTTTGCCGGCACCGAGATCGCGACAGCCATCGCCCATGCCATCGTCGGCCTGGTGCTGGGGGGCATGGTGTCGCTCTACCAGGCACGCCCGCCCCACGAAGCCGGGCCGCTTGCGGAAGCACTGACCTTGCGCATTCGCCTGCTGGCCGACGCATTCCACCGCGTGGTGTTCGCGCAGATCCGCATCTCGCTGGTCAACACGGTGCTGACCGGCATCTTCCTTGCAGTGATCCTGCCGGCCTTCGGGGTGCACCTGCCGCTGACCAAGACCATGATCGTCTTCACCTTCGTCGCAGGCCTGCTGCCGGTGGTGGGCAATCTGCTGTCCAACACGCTGGTGACGCTGGTCGCGCTGTCGGTGTCGCTGCAGGTCGCCATCGCGGCGCTGATCTTCCTGATCCTGATCCACAAGCTGGAATATTTTCTCAACGCGCGCATCGTCGGTACCCGCATCCACGCGCATTCCTGGGAGCTGTTGGCCGCCATGCTGGTAATGGAAGCCGCCTTCGGTCTGTCGGGCCTGGTGGCCGCGCCGGTGTACTACGCCTACCTGAAGAACGAGCTGACCCGCGCTCGCCTGATCTGAGGTTTTCTGGCACTGCCATAAAAGGCTGGTGTTGACAATTACTGCATAGGCAGTATCATGGATGCATGACTCAGTTACCTGACAACATGCCCGTGCCGTATTGCCTCAACGACTTCCGTCCCGAGGAAAGCATTGGTTATCTGATCAAGGCCACCCACGCATCCCTGCAGCGGGCGATCGACCATGAAGTCGCCCCGCTGGACCTGACCGCCATGCAGTGGACGCCGTTGATGCGCATGGCAGCCGGCCACGCAGCCACGGCCGCCGAACTGGCGCGTGTGGTCAACATGGACACCGGTGCCATGACCCGCATGCTGGATCGCCTGGAGTCCAAGGGGCTGATCCGCCGCATGCGCAGTGTCGAAGACCGCCGCGTCATCAAGCTCGAACTGACCGATGAAGGCTGGGCGAAGGCCCGGTTGATTCCCCCGCTGCTGTACAAGGTCGTCAATGACCACCTTACCGGTTTCGACGAAGCCGAACGCGATGTGCTCAAAGGCCTGCTGCGCCGCATGCTGGTCAATGGCAGTCAGGTGCCTTGCGAGGCGGCCGCCCCCGGCGCTCCCGATCTCTGATTCCTGCGCGACCAGGACGGCCGTACGCCCTGACTCGCGCCGTTTATTTTTACCCAAATAACTGCCTAAGCAGAAACCGCCTGAGCAATTAAATTCAGCCTGCTGTCAGCTAACCCGTTACCCATCATGAAAAACCGTCTGCTGCTCGTTCCTCTTCTCGCTGCGATGCTCGCCGCCTGCGCGACCGTCGAACCGACGGCACCGCGCGCGACCGTGGTCGATGCGGCGGCGCTCGACGCTCATCTGACGCCGGTGACCTGGCCCGCCACCCACTGGTGGGAACGCTACGGCGACAGCCAGTTGAATGCCCTGGTCGACGACGCCCTGGCGGGCAGTCCCGACCTGGCTACCGCCCGGGCCCGGCTGGCTCAGGCCAATGCCGCCGCCGGACTGGCGCAGTCCGCGACGGGGCCGCAGGTCACCGGCGATCTGTCCGTGACACGCCAGCGCTATACCGAAAACGGCGCCGTCCCTGCCCCGTTGGCGGGTTCGGTCAACACCGATGCCAAGCTGGCGCTCAACGCCAACATCGATCTCGACTTCTGGAATCGCAACGGTGCCCTGGTCGATGCCGCGATCTCGCAAGTGCGGGCCGCCGAGGCGCAGCAGCAGGCCGCAAGGGTGCTGATCGCCGGCACCATCGCCACCGGCTATCTGGACCTGCAGCGCCTGTTCGCCCAGCACGATGTGTTGGGCGAGGCGATCACGCAACGCGACGAATTGCTGGCATTGACCCGCCAACGCTACGACGCCGGCCTGGACACCCAGGTCGAAGTCCGGCAGGCCGAGGCCGAACTGGCCACCGCGCGCACGACGCTCACGCAGGTCGATGAATCGATCGCCTTGCTGCGCAATCGGCTGGCGGCGCTGGCAGGCGCCGGCCCCGAACGGGGTGGCCGCCTGGTGGCCGCACCGCTGCACGCGCCGCAGACCATCGTGCCCGAAGCCGTCCCGCTGGATCTGCTGGGACGGCGTGCCGACATCGTGGCGGCCCGCTGGCGGGTCGAGGCAGGCGAACGCGGCATCGACGCCGCGCGCGCCAGCTTCTATCCCAACGTCAATCTGGTCGGTTTCCTGGGCGTGTCGGCATTGGGCCTTCCCAACCTGTTGCACGCCGGCAGCGGCATCGCGGGCATCGGTCCCGCCGTCAGCCTGCCCATCTTCGACAGCGGGCGGCTCAATGCGAACTACCAGGACCGCACCGCCCAGGCCGACCTGGCGATCGCCGCCTACAACCAGACCGTGATCGACGCGACGCGGCAGGTGGCCGACACCTTGCAATCGCTGCGTTGGCTGGATCGCCAGGCCGCCGAACAGGCCCGCGCCCACGACGCCACCGAAGCTGCCTACGCCCTGGCGCTGCAACGCTACAAGGCCGGCCTGGGCAACTACCTGACCGTGCTGACCGCGCAGAGCACGGTGCTGACACAGCGCCGATTGCAGACCGATCTGCAGGCGCGCGCACTGATGCTCGACGCCGAGTTGATGCGCAACCTGGGCGGCGGCTTCGCCGAAGGCGAGCCGCGCACCGCTGCCGCGTCCTGATCCCGCCCGCATCCAGAACATACCGAACACACGACACAGAGATTCCGCCATGTCCACCGAAAACCGCCCGTCCCCCGCCTCCAAGCGCAAGCCATTGATGCTCGCCTTCGGCACCCTCGTCGTCCTGGCCGCCGTCGGCTATGGCGCATGGTGGGCCGCCATTGCCCGCCACCATGAACGCACCGACGACGCCTACGTGCAGGGCAATCTGGTGCAGATCACGCCACAGTTGTCGGGCACCGTGCTGTCCATCCACGCCGACGACACCGACTACGTCCAGGCCGGCGCGCCACTGGTCGATCTCGACCGCGCCGACGCACAGGTCGCCCTGGACCACGCCCGTGCGGCCCTGGCCCAGACGGTGCGCCAGGTGCGCACGCTCTACGCCAACAACAGCGCGCTGGCCGCCAACATCGAAGCCAAGGCCACCGACGTGCGCCGCGCCGAGTCTGATCTGGCACGGGCCCAGGCCGACCTCAAGCGTCGCCAGGGGCTGGCCGCCAGCGGTGCGGTCAGCGGCGAAGAACTGCTGCATGCGCAGACCACTTTCGACACGGCACGGTCGTCCCTGGCCGCCGCCAAGGCCGGCATGGTGGCCGCGCGCGAACAGCTCGCCGCCAACACCGCCCTGACCGACGACACCACGGTGGAAGCACACCCCAACGTCATGCAGGCGGCCGCCAAGGTGCACGAGGCCTATCTGGCTTGGTCGCGTACCGCCTTGCCCGCGCCGGTATCGGGCTATGTCGCCAAGCGCAGCGTGCAGGTCGGGCAGCGCGTGTCGCCTGGCGCCCCGCTGATGTCCATCGTTCCCCTGGACCAGGTCTGGGTCGATGCCAATTTCAAGGAAGTGCAGTTGCGCGACATGCGCATCGGCCAGCCGGTGACGCTGGTGGCGGACCTGTACGGCGACCGGGTCGAGTACCACGGCAAGGTCGCAGGCCTGGCCGCCGGCACCGGCAGTGCGTTCTCGCTGCTGCCCGCGCAGAACGCCACTGGCAACTGGATCAAGATCGTGCAGCGCCTGCCCGTGCGCATCACGCTCGATGCCGACGAAGTGCAGGCCCATCCGCTGCGGGTCGGCCTGTCGATGACGGTCGATGTGGACGTGCGCGACACCCAGGGCACCACGCTCGCGGAAGGCAAGCGCGCCGCACCGGCCTATGCCACCACCGCGTTCGACGCGACCGCGGCCGAAGCCGACCGCCTGGTGGCCGACACCATCGCCGCCAATCTTGGCCACGGCAAGACCGCCTCGGCGGCGCCCCGTGCCCTGGCCGCCCGCGGCATGTGATGCCCGTCCTGCGTTGATCCCTCCTACCGCCGCGCCCTGCTTCCGATCATGAGTCAATCCAAGCCCGCCAGCGCCAGTCCGGCCGCCGTGCCCCACCCGCCCCTGGTCGGCAGCCAGCGCGTGATCGGCACGATCGCCCTGTCGGCGGCCACCTTCATGAACGTGCTGGACACCTCGATCGCCAACGTGTCGATCCCGGCCATCTCGGGTGACCTCGGGGTGGCGGCCAGCCAGGGCACCTGGGTCATCACCTCGTTCGCGGTGTCCAACGCCATCGCCGTGCCGCTGACCGGCTGGCTGACCCAGCGCTTCGGCCAGGTCAAGCTGTTCGTCGCGTCGATCCTGCTGTTCGTGATCGCGTCGTGGTTGTGCGGCATCGCGCCCAACCTGGAATCGCTGATCGCCTTCCGCGTGCTGCAGGGGCTGGTGGCCGGGCCCATGATCCCGCTGTCGCAGGCCTTGATGCTGTCGAGCTATCCCAAGGCCAAGGCGGGCCTGGCGCTGGCGCTGTGGTCGATGACCACGCTGGTGGCCCCGGTGGCCGGACCGCTCCTGGGCGGCTGGATCTCCGACAACTTCACCTGGCCCTGGATCTTCTACATCAACATCCCGGTCGGCATTGCCGCCGCCTGGGCGACGTGGTCGATCTTCCGCGACCGGGAAACGCCGACGCGCCGCCTGCCCATCGACAAGATCGGACTGGCATTGCTGGTGGTGTGGGTGTCGGCACTGCAGATCATGCTGGACAAGGGCAAGGAGCTCGACTGGTTCGCCAGCGCCGAGATCGTCACCCTGGGCGTGGTCGCCCTGGTCACCTTCGTGTTCTTCCTGATCTGGGAACTGACCGACGCCCACCCGGTCGTGGACCTGCGCCTGTTCGCCGGACGCAATTTCACGGCGGGCGTCCTGTCGATCTCGGTGGCCTACGGCGTGTTCTTCGGCAACGTCGTGCTGCTGCCGCTCTGGCTGCAGACCAATCTTGGCTACACGGCGACCTGGGCCGGCATGGTCACGGCGCCGGTCGGGCTGCTGGCCATCCTGTGCACGCCGCTGGTCGGACGCGCGCTGGCGACCAAGGACGCACGGGTCATTGCCTCCGCAGCCTTCGTAATCTTTGCGCTGGTGAGCTACCTGCGCGCCGGCTTTACGCCCGACGTCGACCTGTCGACGCTGATGCTGCCGACCCTGATCCAGGGGGCGGCCATGGCCATGTTCTTCGTGCCTCTGGTGTCGATCAGCCTGTCGGGCCTGCCGCCCGAGAAGATTCCCAGCGCCTCGGGCCTGTCGAACTTCGTGCGCATCACGGCGGGCGCCTTCGGCACCTCGATCGCCACGACGCAGTGGGAAGACCGCGCAGCCGTCCACCACGCCCACCTGAGCGAAGTCACCGTCCCCGGCAACCCGGTCACCGAGCAGGCCCTGACCGCGATGCGCGCTGCCGGCCTGAGCGTCGAGCAGGCCTGGGCCAGCCTGGAGCGCATGGTGGCCAGCCAGGCGCTGACCATGGGCGCGATCGACATCTTCCACGTCTCGGCACTCATCTTCCTGCTGCTGATTCCGCTGGTCTGGATCGCCAGGCGCGAGCGCAAGGGCGGCGGCGCGTCGGCCGAGGCTGCGGGCGCGCACTGAGGCCCGGCCTGGCCGCGCCGGCAAAGTGTGGCGGCAACGGTACGGTCGGGCTGCGGGCGCGCAGCCGGCGGTCCGCCATGTGGCGCGCCAACCCCGGTTGACGCCGGGGCGACAGGAAAGTCCGCCAAGTTTGATCGTCCGGTCCCCGCGTCTAGTAAAATGCCGGGTTCCCTCAAACCGGATTCAAAGCTCACTCCATGGCCGGACATAGCAAATGGGCCAATATCCAGCACCGCAAAGGGCGTCAGGACGCCAAGCGCGGCAAGCTGTGGACCAAGATCATTCGTGAAATCACCGTCGCGGCGCGTGCCGGCGGCGCGGACGCGGACGCCAATCCCCGCCTTCGCCTCGCCTGGGACAAGGCCACGGCGGCCAACATGCCCAAGGACAACATCCAGCGCGCGATCCAACGCGGCGTAGGTGGTGCCGACGGGGCCGATTACGAAGAGATCCGCTACGAAGGCTATGGCATCGGCGGCGCCGCGGTCATCGTCGACACCATGACCGACAACCGTACCCGTACGGTCGCCGAAGTCCGTCACGCCTTCGCCAAGAACGGCGGCAACCTGGGCCAGGAAGGCTCGGTCGCTTTCATGTTCCAGCATTGCGGCCAGTTCCTGTTCGCGCCCGGCACGCCGGAAGACCGCGTCATGGAAGTCGCGCTGGAAGCCGGCGCCGAGGACATCCTCACCGACGAGGAAGGGATGATCGAGGTCGTCTCGGCCCCCACCGACTACGCGGCCGTCAAGGCGGCCTTCGACGCTGCCGGCCTGAAGGCCGAGGTCGAAGGCATCGTCATGAAGCCGCTCAACGAAACTGAACTGTCCGGCGAGGACGCCGAGCGCATGCAGAAGCTGCTTGACGCGCTCGAAGCCCTCGACGACGTCCAGGAAGTCTTCACCACCGCAGTTCTGGACGAATAAACATGAACATCCTTGTAATCGGCTCGGGTGGGCGCGAGCACGCGCTTGCCTGGCGGCTCGCGCAATCGCCCGGCAAGCGGCTCTTCGTCGCTCCCGGTAACGGCGGCACCGCGCGCGCGTCCAATCTGACCAACGTGCCGATCGACAATCCCGAGGAACTTGCCGACTTCGTCGTGCGCGAGAACATCGGACTGACCGTGGTCGGCCCCGAGGCGCCCCTCGCCGCCGGCGTGGTCGACCTGTTCCGCGAGCGTGGCCTGAAGATCTTCGGCCCGACGCAGGCTGCGGCCCAGCTCGAAAGCTCCAAGGATTTCGCCAAGGCGTTCATGGTTCGCCACGGCATCCCCACGGCGGCCTACCAGACCTTCACCGAAGCCGCTCCGGCACACGCCTACATCGACGAACAGGGCGCGCCCATCGTCATCAAGGCCGACGGCCTGGCGGCCGGCAAGGGCGTGGTCGTGGCGACCACCCTGGAAGAAGCACACGCCGCCGTCGATGACATGCTGTCGGGCAACCGCCTGGGCGCCGCCGGTGCCCGCGTGGTCATCGAAGAATTCATGGAAGGCGAGGAAGCCAGCTTCATCGTGCTGTCCGACGGCCGCAACGTGCTGCCGCTGGCCAGCAGCCAGGACCACAAGCGCCTGAAGGACAACGACCAGGGTCCGAACACCGGCGGCATGGGTGCGTATTCGCCCGCCCCGGTGGTGACGCCGTCGGTGCATGCCCGCGTGATGCGCGAGATCATCCACCCGACGATCGCCGGCATGGCGCGCGACGGCATCCCGTTCACGGGCTTCCTGTACGCCGGGCTGATGATCACCGCGCAGGGCCCCCGCGTGGTCGAATTCAACGCACGCATGGGCGACCCGGAAACGCAGCCCATCATGATGCGCGTCAAGAGCGACCTGGTGCCGGTGTTCGAACACGCCGTCAACGGCACGCTCGACCAGGCCGACATCGAATGGGATCGCCGCACCGCCCTGGGCGTGGTGATGGCGGCGCAGAACTATCCCGACACGCCGCGCAAGGGCGACGTCATCAGCGGCCTGCCCGCCGATGCCGAAGAGTGCATGGTCTTCCACGCCGGCACTGCCGACAAGGACGGCCGCACCGTGACCGCCGGCGGTCGCGTGCTCTGCGTCACGGCCCTGGGCGACTCGGTCCGCATCGCGCAGCAGAAGGCGTACGACGTGGTGCGCGGCATCCAGTTCGAAGGCCTGCAGTATCGCAACGACATCGGTTGGCGCGCCCTGTCGCGTCGTACCTGAGGCGTCTGCTGCATGCATATCGACACCCGTCGCACCTATACGTACTTCACCGATCTGCAATCGCGGATCGTGACCGCGCTCGAAGCCGCCGACGGTCAGGCGTTTCGCCATGACGCGTGGACGCGGCCCGAAGGCGGGGGCGGCATCTCGCGCCTGATCGAACGGGGCAACCTGTTCGAACGGGCCGGGGTGCTGTTCAGCCACGTATCCGGCGCCACGCTGCCACCCTCGGCCAGTGCCCACCGGCCCGAGCTGGCGGGCCGCCCGTGGGAAGCCATGGGCGTGTCGATGGTGCTGCACCCGCGCAACCCGTACGTGCCGACCACGCACATGAACGTGCGCTGCTTCATCGCCAAGGCGACGGCGCCCGGCGAGTCGGACGTGTTCTGGTTCGGCGGCGGCATGGATCTCACGCCCTACTACCTCTTCGAGGAAGACGCGGCGCATTTCCACCGTACCTGTCGGGATGCGCTCGCCCCCCATGGCGACGATCTGTATCCGCGCTTCAAGACCTGGTGCGACGAGTACTTCTACCTGAAGCACCGCAAGGAAACACGCGGCGTGGGCGGCGTCTTCTTCGACGACGTCAACGCCCCGGGCTTCGAAGAAGCCTTCGCGATGACGCGCTCGGTGGGCGACGGTTTCCTCGACGCCTACCTGCCCATCGTCGAACGCCGGCGCGAGCTGCCCTACGGCGAACGCGAACGCGACTTCCAGGCCTACCGGCGCGGTCGTTACGTCGAATTCAATCTGGTCTGGGACCGCGGCACCCTGTTCGGACTGCAGTCCGGCGGGCGCACCGAATCCATCCTGCTGTCGATGCCGCCGATGGCGCAGTGGCGCTATGACTGGACGCCGGTGGCCGGCACGCCGGAGGCCCGGCTTTACGAGGCATTGACGCCTCGGGAGTGGATTTGACCCGCTCCAAGCACGTCACGACAGCCGGTCGTGCCGGCCGTCGCGTTGGACTGCTGGGCGGCAGTTTCGACCCGGTCCACCATGCCCACGTGGCACTGGCCGACGCCGCGCTCGATCACCTGCACCTCGATGCCCTGCGCTGGATTCCGGCCGGTGCACCGTGGCAGCGCCCTCCCCTGGGTGCGTCGCCAGCCGATCGCGCCGCCATGGTCGCCCTGGCGATCGCAGGCCGCGACGGCATGACGGTCGACCCCATCGAAGTAAACCGGGCTGGCCCCAGCTATACGTCCGACACCATCGATGCGATGGTGGGCGAAGACGTGCAACTGGTGCTGATCCTGGGGGGCGACCAACTGGCCAATTTCTGCACCTGGCATCGCTGGCAGGACATCGCCACCCATGCCGAACTGGCGATCGCGGCGCGTGACGGCCTACTGCCCGACACGCCCGAACCGCTCGCCCAATGGCTGTCGGCCCAAGGCCGGCGCCTGTCCGACCTGCCCATGCCGGCCATGCCGGTATCGGCATCCCTAGTCCGTCGACGGCTCGCACAAGGCGAGCCCGTCGACGACCTCGTTCCCGCCGCGGTTGTGCAGTACATCCGCGATCACCGCCTCTATGGCAGCCCCTGAATGGACATCCGAAAACTCCAGCGCGTCGTTGTCGACGCCCTTGAAGACGTCAAGGCGCAAGACATCCGCGTCTACAACACCACCCACCTGACCGGCCTGTTCGACCGCGTGGTCATCGCCACCGGCACGTCCAACCGCCAGACCCGCGCCCTTGCCTCCGAAGTGCGCGAACGCGCCAAGGCAGCCGGCGGCGAAGTCATCGCCACCGAAGGCGAAGACACCGGCGAATGGGTGCTGGTCGACCTGGGCGACATCGTCGTCCACCTGATGCAACCCGCCATCCGCCAGTACTACAACCTCGAAGAGGTCTGGGGCGGCAAGCCGGTCCGCGTCAAGCTCGCCAACGACGGCAAGCCCAGCGGCCCGCACCTGGGCCCGCTCGACGACTGATCCCGTCCGAGCCTGTCATCGTGAAGCTTTTCATCGTCGCTGTCGGCACGCGCATGCCTTTCTGGGTGGACGAGGCCTTCTCCGACTACGCCCGCCGCATGCCGCCCGACATGCCGATCGAGCTGCGCGAGATCAAGCCCGAGCCGCGGACCACCGGCAAGACGCCGGCCCAGATGATGGCGGCCGAAGCCCGCCGCATCGAGGCGGCGCTGCCTGCCGATGGCCAGTGGATCGCGCTCGACGAGCGCGGCCGCGATCTGACCACGGTGGCGCTGTCGACCTCGCTGTCGCAGTGGCGGGACGATGCCCGCGACGTGGCGCTGATCGTCGGCGGCCCCGACGGGCTGGACCCGGCGCTCAAGGCCCGGTGCAGCGGCCAGATTCGCCTGTCGAGCCTGACCTTGCCGCACGCCATGGTGCGGGTGCTGCTGGCCGAACAGCTCTACCGTGCCTGGTCGATCCTGACCAATCATCCTTATCACCGGGTGTAACGCCCGCCGCCCGCCCACGCAGGCAGACCCTTCACCCGGGTGTTTCAGGCATGATTCGGGATAACTATTCGTTTCCCGCATTCCATGACCGCCATCTACCTCGCCTCCCGCAGCCCTCGTCGACGTGAGTTGCTCACGCAACTGGGCGTGGCGCATGACGTCCTGCTGTTCCCGCCTGCGCCTCCCGGCGTGGACGACGAACCGCAGTTGCCGGGCGAGGCAGCGGCCGACTACGTGCGGCGCACCGCGCGCGACAAAGCCAGGCTCGGGGTACGTGCCGTGGGCGAACGCGGCCTGCCGCCACGGCCGGTCCTGGCAGCGGACACCACGGTCATCCTCGATGGCGATGCCCTGGGCAAGCCGCTGGACCGCGCGCATGCCGAGGCCATGCTGCGGCGCCTGTCGGGCGCCACGCACGAAGTACACACTGCGCTGGCCCTGATGGATGGCGAGGTCCTGCACGAAGACGTGTCGATCACCCAGGTGGTCTTCACCACGCTCAGCGAGGACGACATCGCTGCCTATTGCGACAGCGGCGAACCCTTCGACAAGGCGGGTGCCTATGGCATCCAGGGCGGCGCAGGCCGTTTCGTGGCGCGCATCGACGGCAGCTTCACCGGCGTCATGGGCTTGCCGCTTTTCGAAACCGCCCGCCTGTTGGGCCGCCTGTCCGGGAGTGCCTGACGCATGCCTGCCATGACCGAAGACATCCTGATCAACGTCACCCCCTACGAAACCCGCGTCGCCGTGGTCTTGCAGGGCGCCGTGCAGGAACTGCACATCGAACGCGCCGCCCAGAAGGGCTTCGTCGGCAACGTCTACCTAGGCAAGGTGGTACGCGTGCTGCCAGGCATGCAGAGCGCCTTCATCGACATCGGGCTCGAACGCGCCGCCTTCCTGCACATCGCCGACATCCGCGAGAACCGCCAGGAACGCACGGCCGGCAACCACGCGCCGACCCCGATCGAGAAACTGCTGTTCGAAGGCCAGACCCTGATGGTCCAGGTCATCAAGGACCCCATCGGCACCAAGGGCGCGCGCCTGTCGACGCAGATCAGCGTGGCCGGCCGCATGCTGGTCTACCTGCCGCACGATCCGCACATCGGCATTTCGCAGCGCATCGAGTCCGAGGCCGAACGCACGCAGTTGCGCGAACGCCTGCAGCGCCTGATGCCTGGTGACGAAAAAGGCGGCTTCATCGTCCGCACCCAGGCCGAAGACGCCACCGACGACGAACTGGCGGCCGACATCGCCTATTTGCGCAAACTCTGGCACAGCATGCAGGCCGAAGCCCGCATCAAGGGCCCGCCGCACCTGCTGCACCAGGACATCACCCTGGCCCAGCGCGTCCTGCGCGACCTGGTGGGCGCCGGCACCACCGCCATCCATATCGATTCACGGGCGAATTTCCAGCGCCTGAGCGAGTGGGCGCGCGAGTACACGCCGTCGGTCACCGAGCGCATCATCCACTACGCCGGCGAACGCCCGCTGTTCGAGCTGTACAACGTCGACGAGGAAATCGCGCGCGCCCTGTCGCGGCGAGTGGACCTCAAGTCCGGCGGCTACATCATCGTCGACCAGACCGAAGCCTTGACGACCATCGACGTCAACACCGGCGGTTTCGTCGGCGGCCGCAACTTCGATGACACCATCTTCAAGACCAACCTGGAAGCGGCGCAGGCCATCGCCCGGCAATTGCGGCTGCGCAACCTGGGCGGCATCGTCATCATCGATTTCATCGACATGGACAATGCCGAGCATCGCGAAGCCGTACTGGGCGAACTGCGCCGTACGCTGGCGCGCGACCGCACCCGCATGACGGTCAACGGCTTCACGCAGCTGGGCTTGGTCGAGATGACGCGCAAGCGCACGCGGGAGTCGCTCTCGCACGTGCTGTGCGAGCCGTGCCCCACCTGCCAGGGACGCGGCGACATCCGCACGGCACGCACGGTCTGCTTCGAGATCATGCGCGAGATCATGCGCGAAGCGCGCCAGTTCAACCCCAAGGAATTCCGCGTGCTGGCCGCGCAGAGCGTGGTCGACCTGTTCCTGGAAGAAGAAAGCCAGCACCTGGCGCAACTGGGCGAGTTCATCGGCAAGCCGGTCACCCTGCAGGTCGAGACGATCTACTCGCAGGAACAGTACGACATCATCCTGCTATAAGGGTTTTCTCGAACACCGGCGGAGCGCGGCCTGACGGCAACACATCGTTGCAAGATCGGCCGATCCGCCTTTAATATCGCGAGCAGTGCTCTGCCGTAATGCGCAGACACCGCTTCAGACGCAAGGTCATGCTCCAAGAACACGTGCCAGAAACACGTGGCTCCGCCTTGCCAGACGGGACACTCCTGTCATGAACGCCGTTTTCGCAGTCTTCACGATGCCCGCGCGCTTGCGCTTGGCCGTGGTCAACGACTGCCTGCCGCACGTTCTCTCCTGCATCGAATACATCGAACATCCGCTCGCCTGACGGCGCGCGGATGCTGTTTTGCGCCGCATTCAACCCGGTTGGCGCGCCAGGTATCGGTCTTGTCCAGGAGAGAATCGTGGGAACTGCTCAACACGCGCTCGCCTATTTCACGGCGCGCCAATGCCCGCTGCAGTGGCGCGGCTTTCTTGCCGCCACCGCAGGCGAATTGTCGGCCCGTTTCGAACCGGCCGACTTGCGCGCGATCATGCATGGCATCGGCACGCGCTTCGCCGCCGACATCGAGCTGGCCGACAGCAACGACGTGCCCGCCATCGCCCGGGCGATGAACGCGGTCTGGCACACCCTGGACTGGGGCTGGGTCGACATCGAGGAAAAAGACGGCGCCGTGCGCCTGTCGCACCACCTCGCGCCCCTGCGCGCCGCCTTCGGCGAGGGCGCACAGACCTGGACACCGGCCTTCCTGGAAGGCGCTTATCAGGCGTGGTTCCGCCAGCTCGGCGCGAGCGACCCGCTGCATGTCCGTCAACTGGGCGAGGCCGACGAAGACGGCGCGCTGCATTTCCGCTTCGGCCGTTGACGGGGGCGGACATGAGCAAACCCGAATCCGGCGACATCCCGCAACTGTTCGAACAGTTCGACGGCAACGCGGCCGGCTACCAGGAAGTCATGCGTGAGACCCGCGCCGATGGCGCGCGCCTGCGCTGGCCGCTGCTGCTGGCCGTGTCCAATGGCGATGCCGCGCTCGATGCGCTGCCCGACGAGGACGATCCAGCCATTTTTGCGCTGCCCGCGCCAGTCGATGAACCGGACGGCACACTGATCTTCGTGCAGCCGGCGGTGCGCAATGCCCATCACCTGGCCATCGAAGCCCGCTACCGCGCCCGGCTTGCCAGGGAAGCCCAGGCGGCCTTGCCGCAGCCGTCCGCCCCGGCCTCGCCGGTGGCGGCCGACGCACGCAAGGAACCGTACCTGCCGCCAGTCGCCGACATCGATGCGCCTGCGATGCTTCGCGTGCTGCCCAGGATCGCCGTCGTGGAAGCGCCGGTGGTTGCCGGTGCCGTGCCGACTGCGCAAGAAATCACGGTACCGACCGACGCGTTTGCTCAAGACGTACCGGCCGCCGAGCTTCCCGTTGAAACTGCGCCTGCCAGGTCGACCCTGCCTGTGCCCGAACAAGCGGTGGTACCGGTGGCGACCACGTTGGCGCCTGCTCAGCCAACCGCTCCGTCCCCGACGGATGCCACCCCCATCGTGGCGGCCCAGGCGAAGACCGCTCCCCTCGCCGATGTGCTTTCCGCACTGCAAAACGAACAGGCAGACGCGCCCCCCGCACGCCACGCCGGTCTTCGCAGCTTGTTCGCCCGCCTGGATGGCAGTGAACGCAGCGGCGGTGCCGATTCCAAGAACGATCTGTTCCAACGGCTGCTGCGATCATGAGCCCCCCGCTTCCCTCGCCGGTCGAACCGGTCGCCACGTCTGCGACGGGGTCATGGCTGCAACGCCAGGTCGACCATCCGGTCTGGCAGCATCCCGCCGTCAGGTGGCTCGCCGCCGGGCTGGCGCTGGCTTGCCTGGTGGTGGTGGTCATCACCCCGCTGGGATTGGGGTCGCAGTTGGCGGTGTCGGCGGTGGCGCTGTTGGCGGCGCTGTGGCTGCGCCGTCGCGTGGGCCGGCTTGCCACGGTCGTCCTGGTGCTGCTGTCGATCACCATGTCGATGCGCTACATCTACTGGCGCATGACCGACACCCTGGCCTTCCAGAATCCCATCGACACCTTCGCGGGCTACGGGTTGCTGCTGGCCGAGATCTACGCGATCACGGTGCTGCTGCTGGGTTACGTGCAAACCGTCTGGCCCCTGCACCGCCGTCCGCAACCCATGCCCACGGACGTTTCGACATGGCCCAGCGTCGACGTCTTCATCCCCACCTACGACGAATCGCTGGACGTCGTGCGCCAGACCGTCCTGACGGCGATCTCGCTGGACTGGCCGGTGGACCGGCTGCGTATCTACGTGCTGGACGACGGCCGGCGGCCGGCCTTCCGGGCCTTCTGCGCCGAGGTCGGCGTGGGCTACATCGCACGGCCGGACAACACATCGGCCAAGGCGGGCAACCTCAATACCGCGCTGGCGCTGACCCAGGGCGAGTACGTGGCGATCTTCGACTGCGACCACATCCCGACGCGATCCTTCCTGCAGGTCTGCATGGGCTGGTTCCTGAAGGACCCGAAGCTCGCGATGCTGCAGACGCCCCACTACTTCTTCTCGCCCGATCCGTTCGAGAAGAACCTGGACACCTTCCGCCGCACGCCCAACGAGGGTGAGCTGTTCTACGGGCTAGTGCAGGACGGCAACGACCTGTGGAATGCCGCTTTCTTCTGCGGGTCTTGCGCCATTCTGCGCCGTACGCACCTGCTGGAAGTCGGCGGCATCGCCGTCGAGACCGTGACTGAGGACGCGCACACGGCGCTCAAGCTCAATCGCGCCGGCTACAACACGGCCTATCTGCCGGTGCCGCAGGCGGCGGGCCTGGCGACCGAAAGCCTGTCGCGTCACGTCGGCCAGCGCATTCGCTGGGCGCGCGGCATGGCGCAGATCTTCCGGGTCGACAACCCCCTGCTGGGCAAGGGGCTGAACCTGGGCCAGCGCATGTGCTACCTCAACGCCATGCTGCACTTCTTCTACGGATTGCCGCGCCTGGTGTTCCTCACCGCGCCGCTGGCGTTCCTGTTCTTCGGCGCCCATGTGTTCGAAGCCTCGGCCTGGATGATCACGGCCTACGCGCTGCCGCACATCATCCACGCCAACCTGACCACCTCGCGCATGCAGGGGCGTTTCCGCCACTCGTTCTGGAACGAGGTCTACGAATCGGTGCTGGCCTGGTACATCATGCGCCCCGCCCTGCTGGCGCTGGTCAACCCGAAGCTGGGCAAGTTCAACGTCACGGCCAAGGGCGGTGCCACCGGCAAGGCCTGGTACGACTGGAACATGGCGCGGCCCTATCTGGTCCTGCTGGCCCTGAACCTGATCGGGCTGGTGGCGGGCCTGGTGATGCTGGTTACCGGCGACCACGATGCGGGTGCGCTGTTCACCCTGGGCATCAACCTGGTCTGGACGCTCTACAACATCATCATCACCAGCGCCAGCGCCGCCGTGGCCAGCGAGGCGAAGCAGTTCCGCTCGCAACCGCGCGTGGCTGCCGTACTGCCGGCAACGCTGCGCCTGCCCGACGGCAAGACCCTGGTCTGCGAAACCACCGACTATTCGGCCACCGGCCTGGGTGTGCGCCTGCCCCCGGAAAGCGCCGGCCTGCCCATCGACCAACAGGTCGAGATCTCGGTCTACCGGGGCCAGGAAGAGCGGGTGTTCCCGGCCAAGGTGGTGTTCGCTGCCAACGCCCAACTGGGATTGCGCTTCGATCCGCTCACGCTGCAGCAGCAGATCGAACTGGCGGAAATGACATTTGCGCGCGCCGACACCTGGGCGCGCACCTGGGGGCAAGGCACCGCCGACACTCCCTTGCAAGCGCTGCGCGATGTGACACGCATCGGCCTCCTGGGGTTGCGCGAAGTCGCCCTGGTGAGCTGGACAACCGTGCTGGAGCGGATCGGCCTGCGCCGTGCCGCCCGCCCCCGACCGACGAACGAGACATCATGAAAGCAGCCTTCGCGCTCGCCTCTGCCCGCCGCCTGGCGCGGCCGCTCAGTGCCGCCCTGTCGGCTGCCCTGCTGTTCAACAGCCTGCCGGTGTATGCACAGCCTGCTGCGCCCGGCACCACCAGTGCACCTGTCGCCAGCACCGGCGACCAGCCGCTGCCTGCGGGCGGACGCCGCTACAGCGCATCGCTGAAACAGCTCGGCGCAGGCGTGCCGATGGTGCTGCGCGGCGTGGAAGGCTACAACGCCGTGCC
>JAAIGF010322722.1_pt1 | contig 39375 bp, 43 predicted proteins | sample 6487441 | NCBI WGS metagenome assembly JAAIGF01 (sample SAMN13974129, study PRJNA590717) | phyllosphere metagenome | biome: pepper field; feature: multiple bacterial spot infested pepper fields; material: pepper leaves; isolation source: leaves from pepper fields | host: Capsicum annuum ...
AGCGCTACGTCGGGCTCGGCGTCTTCGACGCGCTGCTGGTGCACAACCGGCTCACGCTCGTCGACCGCAGCGCCGACCGGGTCGTCGACGACGCGATCGACCGGGGCATGACCGTCTTCAACGCGGCGATCTTCGGCGCCGGCATCCTCGCCGCGCCGCGCTCCGGCATCACGAGCTACGGGTACCGCCCGGCGAACGAGGCCGTGCTCGGCGCGGTCGCAGCGCTGGCCGACCTCGCCGACGAGTACGGCACCGACCTCGCCACGGTCGCGCTGCAGGCGTCCCTGCGCGACCCGCGGGTCACCTCCACCGTGGTCGGCCTCAGCAAGCCCGAGCGGATCGCGACGACCATCGCATCCGCTCGCCGCCCGCTGCCCGACGAGCTGTTCGACCGCGCCGACGCACTGCTGCCGCCGGCCTCCGCATGGCTGGACGCGTCGTGAGCGCCCCGTACCGCTTCGCCGTCGTCGGCACCGGCTGGCGCACGGGCTTCTTCCACGCGGTCGCGCGGGCGCTGCCCGAGCGCCTGCAGCTCGCCGGGGTCGTCGCGCGCAGCGACGCCTCCGCGGAGCGGGCCGCCGCCCGGCACGACGCACCGGTGCACCGTTCGGTCGCCGAGCTGCTGCGCGGCGAACGCCCCGACTTCGTCGTCGTCAGCGTGCCGCGCGAGGCCGCGCCCGGCGTCATCGCCGAGCTCGTCGCCGCCGACCTGCCGGTGCTCAGCGAGACCCCGCCCGCCGCCGACCTCGAGCAGCTGCGCGCACTGTGGCGCCGGGTCGGATCGAGCGGACTCGTGCAGGTCGCCGAGCAGTACCCGCGCTACCCCGGGCACGCCGCCCGCCAGGCCGCCGTCGACGCCGGGCTCATCGGCCGTCCGACCTCGGTGCACGTCTCCTCGACGCACGACTACCACGCCTTCGCGCTGATCCGCGGGCTGCTCGGCTCCGGCTTCGCCCCCGTCACCGTGCGAGCGGACGCGTTCGACGCGCCGCTCGTCGATCCGCTGGTGCGCGACGCCTGGACCGACGACGACACGGAGCGGCAGGCTTCGACCGTGCTGGCCACCCTCGACTTCGGCGACGGGCGCTCGGGCCTCTACGACTTCACGAGCAACCAGTGGCACAACCAGCTGCGGCACCGCCGCATCCTGGTGCGCGGCAGCCGGGGCGAGATCGCCGACGACGCGGTCGTCCGCCTCGCCGGCCCGCGCACGATCCTCGAGTCGACGATCGTGCGCCGCCAGCTCGGCTACGACCTCGACCTCGACGGCTACGCCTCCGAGCACCTCTCCCTCGACGGCGAGGTGCTCTGGCGCAACGCCTTCCCGGGCACGCGGCTCTCGGACGAGGAGCTCGCGCTCGCCGACCTGCTGCTCGCGACCGGCGCCTGGTCGCGCGGCGATGGCGAGGCGCCGTATCCGCTCGCCGAGGCCAGTCAGGACCACGCGATCACGCTCGCGATGCGCCGGGCGCTGGAGGGCGGCGGACGCGAGACCGTGGCCGAGGAGGCCTGGGCGGGCTGACCGGCGGGTCCGGCCGCGGCGTGGGCGTCGCTCAGGCCCCGGGCCGGTCGCGCAGCGCCGAGGGCAGCACGGCGTCGAGCAGCTTGAAGACCACCCCGAGCACGAGGGCGAACGCGAGCACGAGCGAACCGTTGACGATCGCCGTGCCGAGTCCGAGCTGGCCCGCGTCGAGGAACGGATACGGGTAGCGCCCCGTGAGCGCGCCCCGCACGAAGGTGTAGACGAGCCAGATGACGGGCAGGATGAACGCCCCCGCGATCGTGCGCCACGCGAACCGCGGGCGCGGCCCCAGGACCAGCCAGACCATGACGGCCGCGATCGGGGCGATCGTGTGGAAGCCGAGCGAGGCTGCCAGGGCCCACCCGCCCAGGTCGAGACCGGGCGCGAGCACGACGTTGTAGACGACGCCCGTGATCGTGATGGCGAGCAGGGCGTTCAGGCGCGCGACCTCCCACCAGGGGCCGCGCCGCAGCGGGTCGAGCACCAGCAGCGCCGAGACGACCGCCAGCACCAGGTTGCTGTCGATGGTGAAGAAGCTGAAGAGCACGACGAGGCGGGTGCCGACCGGGGTGGACGAGTAATCCGCTCCGGAGTTCGCATCCTCGCCGCCCGAGAAGAGCTGCGCGAGCTGGATCACGAGCGAGACGACGATCACGAGCACGATCGCGGCGTTCCAGACCCTCGCCACCAGCAGCCGCCCGCGCATCGATCCCATGGGGTCATCCTGGCCCCTCGCGCGCCTCCGGCGCCACCGCGCCGGCCCAGCCGCGGTGGATAGCCTCGCTCCGTGCTCCTGCTCTGCCTCGCCGCCGCCCTGCTGCTCGCCTACGCGGTGCTGCGCCGCCGCGACCCGCGCATGCTGCGCAACGGCGTGCTGCTGACCGGGGCCATCGGCACCGGCGTGCTGGGCGCGCTGATCCTGGCTGCCGAGTTCAGCCCCATCGCCTCCGTCGCGCTGATCGTCCTCGCAGCGTCGCTGCCCGTGAGCGTGATCGTCTTCGGCGGGCTGTTGATCGGCAACGGTGTGACGATGCTGCGCCGCGAGGGCCGCAGCCTCGGCAACCAGCTCTCGCTCCTCGCCGGCCTGCTGGTCTTCGCGCTGCCGATCGGCGCCATCCTGATCGCCGTCTCGTTCGGCACGGCGGGCCTGGCGATCGCCGCCGTGATCGCGCTGGCCTCGCTCTCCGCGAGCCTCGCCTTCACCTCCTTCGCCGTCTACTCCGTCGTGTACGGGCGGATGCGCCACGGCATGCACCCGGTCGCGATCGTCGTGCACGGCTCGGGCCTGCGCGATGACGGCACCCTCACCCCGCTGCTGCGCGGCCGCGTCGAGCGCGGACTCGCCGCCTACCGTGCCGAACGCGCGCGGGGGCGCCATCCGCTGCTCGTGCCATCCGGCGGACGGGGATCGGATGAGGCGCGCTCCGAGGCCTCGGCGATGACCGAGCACCTGGTCGCCCAGGGCGTGCCCTCCGACGACGTGCTGCCCGAGGACCGCTCGAGCACCACCCGCGAGAACATCGAGCGCTCCGTCGAGCTGCTGCGCGAGGCCGGCCGCACCGGGCCGCTGCTGCTGGTCACCAGCGACTACCACGTGCTGCGCACGGCCTCGTTGGCGCGCAAGCTCGGCATCGACGCCCAGGTGGTCGGCGCGCGCACCGCCCGCTACTACGTGCCGAGCGCGTTCCTGCGCGAGTTCATCGCGCTGCTCGTCGAGAACCGCTGGGTCACCGTGGCCGCGCTCGCGCCGCTCGTGCTGATCGCGGCGGCGATCGTCGCGGGCGAGCTGATCGACGCGGTCTGACCGCGGGTGCCCCTGACAGAAGCGCTCGGAAACAATTCGACCTCTATGGAGGCATTGCTGCAAGCGCTGGAATCTGGAGAACTGGAGCGTCTGCTCGAACGGCGCCCGCGAGCTCGTGACGCAGCGCCGAAGCAAGCAAGGCGGCTCCGAGCAGACGAGATCACTGAGCTCGTCACCGCGTATCGGCAGGGTTCGAGCGTGAGTGACGTCGCACGACGTTTCGGCATCAGTCGCGGGACGGCGTCGTCACATCTCGCTGTGGCGGGTGTCACTAAGCGCACGGAGATGACGGCCGCAGAGCGGGCACGGATTGTTCGTCTGTTCGAAGCTGGGCACTCGGCGAACAGGATCGGGGCTATCGTCGGCCGAGATCCCAAGACCGTGCGAAAGCTTCTCGTGCATCCCGACAAACCAGCACTCGCCGAAGTTTCATCTAGAGCAGAGGCATGAGTTTTGAAAGACTACTCAAAGTTCACGCAGCTTCCCGCATGAGCTTCTCGATGAACTCAGATCTACTCAAACCGTCGAGCTTTTTGCCGCCGAGACCGATACCCATCGGGTGACTTTGCTTCTTGCAATGAAGATCAAGCTCGGAGCTCTCCCTTTTAAGACTTGGAGCGAGCCAGCCCTGACCAACGAGCAATCAGGGGGTGACTTCCAGCTCTCAAGACCACTCTGGGCAGTCTTACGAGCATCACACGATACTCGTGGCGCGCCGAACACTCGTGCGAGGATCACGGCGCCAACTTCAATATAGAGTCCTGTTTCCGCGTCCCCTTCTTATAAGCCCGGCTGGATACAAGTCAAGCACTCCCAAGCCTCTTCCGTCTTCTACAAAGTTTCTAGATAGAATCGCATCGATTTCACGTAGTTGATCGTCACACCCGGGGAACCTATTGCAAAGGTCAAGAACTTTTTTGCATTTCTATCGGGGCTCCAATTTTTCTTCCACAGATTGTGAGCACCGCATGCTTCCTGGAAGGCCAGAGGATCTGGTTCCCATTCCAAGAATAAAGCCGCGACTTCATAACTGCCGAGGTGTTCGGCATGAAGATGTTCATCGACCGCGGCGGCGGCCTCATCAACCACCCCAAACCACCGGAGTAACGACTTCTCCGAAACCTTGACTTCCTCGAATGCGCGGAAGGTCCTCCGAGCACCTACAAGAAGAGCCGCATGAGCACTAAGGCTATTTCGGTTTGCGCTTACGCCAAACTCATGGGCAATGTAATTCCGAGCATTTCGCATACGATCTAGCTCGCCGACCAGAGAATCCAGAACAGAGTTCGACCCGAACATTCGAGAGTACGCGGCAGCTCGAGCCCCCCAGGTGCCCTTGACTACGGATTCCAAGTCATGCGCGGCCGGTTGGACCGCGTACTTCTGCAGCGCAAGACCATCCAATAGGTGATGCGCAGTGAGCGTCGGATTCGACGCCACGGAAAGCGCTGAAATTGCCGCCAAGTATCGCTCAAAGGCCGACAGGAGCACCACCAAAGTCGACCGACGGTGCCATGCTTCACTGATCTCGATCTGGCTGGCAAAGTTGGAACTAGAATGACCGAGGGAGCGGCTAAACCGAGGTCGCTGAAGTCCTAAGACTGCTCGAAAGTCATCCGCATCCGTCAGGTGGCGCAGCTTCCCGGTCACTGCACTCGCGGTTGAGGCACCACCCCAGTAATAGCTGTTTAGAGTTGTGAAGTCTTGCTTGAAACGCGCGTACGCGAGTGACGTGGGAGCCATTGCCGACCAGCGAGAATACCGGTCAATATTCACCATGCTCTTATTCTCACATATCTGAGGCTATAGAAGGCGAATGCGGCCTTGCCTCGTCGTATAGTCATTCCGCCGATCACCCAGCAGAGCTCGAAGCGTTCGCTGAAGTTCATAGTTCTTCTCGGCGCCGGACGCCTGAAGCTTGCATGGCCTCCCATCCGCTCCTTGAGTTTGTCGAACTAGTGCTTTCGAATCACTGCTCCCACGACCAGCTCGCCTATGTTCACAATTGATTGCGACACGTCGACGTTCAGCTGTGGTCCGCTCAGGAAGGGGTTTCTCTCAGTGTTTTCTCGAGCGAGGATCGGGCATCCGCCTCATGATGGATTCGCGTTGCTTCGAGGTCGCTTTCTCGCCTCTACAAGGCGGCTTATCGTGAAGCTCAAACGTCCCCAATACGCGTGACTGTTAGTCGGTCGAACACGTCCTCGGGTCGAATCCGGTGCTGATCGAGCAGCTTGATCACTCCGTCCGTCCTCTCGGACGGAACTTTGATCCGCGAAAGCACCTGCAGCCCGACCCACATCCGCTCAACTTCTGTCGCCAGCGCAAAAATTTCGTTTGGCGTGACGCGATAGCTATCTAGACTCGCTACGGCAATTGCGTCCTTATGTACCAATGTACGCGGAGACACCATTACCGCGGCACTAATCGTCGGAACAGCAACTCCGCGATCTTCGGCGACGAGTGCTAAATGCCCGTTGACCTGGAGGGTATCGGAAACCCCGATCCTGCCGTCGTCATGATGCTCGCTCTTGGCCTCAACACTTATCCATTGCGTATCGTCCCAGCACCACGCGGAGTCTGTGCGAGAGTTCCCAGTCGGCTTGTATGCGTAGGCTCCCAGGAAAAGGCCGAGCTGGGTCAGAGCGGCTTCGTACTGCTTATGGCCGACCTGCGAAAGCCCTTCGAATATCGACTCGAACTTGGACTTCAACTTCACCGAGCCGCCGACTTCGTCGATGTAAGAGCTCAACCGCGCTGCCGCGCTGAGTGTTTGAGGGCTAGGGGCGAGCGCTTGGCGTCCTTCGAAGGGAAGCGAAGCAGCCATCCACGTCGCAGGCTTGGCCGCATCGACCGCTTGCACAGCAAGTGCGTCGGCCGTCACGAAAAGCTCCTGTTCTGAGTTATCGCGGGCCGCCTTGTTCATGGACACGGCAGCCCTGAAGAACAGAATCGCTTGATAGCCGCGTGCTGCTGGATACGAGCTGAGAGCGGATGCGGCTAGGTGAAGCTTTTCGCTCGCAGCTTTCCAGTCTCCGTTCCACATACTCTCGAGTGCTTCGACTTCATGCTTGGCAGCGGCGGCAAGACCGGCAGCTTCTGCTGGTTCATCTTGTTTTGCGGTAGAACGAATCTTGGCGAGTTCCTCTTCGGGCTCACCTCGCCAACGGGAACCCTGCTCGAGAAACATCTCGACGTTCTCGCGCACGTCCTCGATGCTCGTGTCGGACTGGTCGAGGCCGAACTCAATCTCGGATTGCAGGTCGGGCGACAAGGTCGCCCGCACTTCATCGCGTGATAAATAGGTGGTGGTCTCCTTGTCCGCAACGATCACAAGAGCCCAATCTCGGGGCCCTCTCGTGCAACGCCCGATCCCTTGGACCACCCGACTCCGTACGCGTTCTGCGGACACCGCAGCTGCGCGAGCTCGGGAAGCATAAAAACGCTCCTGCAGGTTAGTGACTCCTGGGTAGCCAGCGATGGTCACCAACCGGCAGGCATCGCCCGGGAGGTCGATACCGTCGTACCGATTAGCGAGCAGTGCCACCGCTTTGGTCGCGTTTGCGAAGTCATCTAGCGAATCCTCAACGTCTCCCTTGCGGAAAACCGCCCACCGTCCGGGCACGATGGCGTTATCTGCCACATCTGCATCTCGATCGCTCGGGGCAATCACGATTGACTTCCCGACGGTCTTGATCAGCTCCTTCGTCAGCTTGTCGGCATCGATTCCGGGGACGAGGTGAGGGAAAACTAGGAATCGGCGGCCGGACGTTGGGGTTGGAGCACTCCCCGGGCGCCGAAGGCGAGTCACCGCGGGGCGGCCGAACGCGCGTTCCAACTCCCCCGATGAGCCGAGAGTGGCAGACAGATAAATGCGCTGGGCCGCAGCGGCAAAAAGCGTGTTCTCGAACGTTGGCGGAGTAGCTGGGCGAATTTCAATCTTGGACCAGGACACGTAGAGAGTGCACGCTGCCAGATGACCGCCGATCGCTTCGTAAGCGAACTTTTGGTTGCCCTGCGTTAACGACGCCAGTGCTCGCGCGAGAGCAGGAAGAACCTCATCACTCTGAGCGAGAATAAGGCCATCGACTAGCTCGCGGGTGCCGGCACCGGGGGTGTTCCCGATGAGCTGAAGATACCGCTCTTGAGGCAGCAGGGGCGCAACTGCCTCAAGCACCTCGCTCCATACTTGCCCGTGCGACTGACGGTCTACCCCGATCGTGTAAGCGTTTGAAACGTATTGCTCGCCGGCATGCGCGTCATCGAAGACAATCACGTTGGCTTCGATCAATTTAGGGGAAGTGTTGAAGATTGAACCGTAGGCGACCACCGCTGTTGCCTTGGCGCGTTCGTATCGGTTCTGGTCTGCCGGGTCCCATTGTTTGGCTGGCCCTGACAAATCGACTACATCGATTCCCTCTTTCTCCGCTGCCGCAACCACCTGGCGAACCAACTGTTTAGTCGGACAGACAAATATCGAGCGCCCTTTGCCCTCTCGGCGGCGCCAATCGGCGACGAGAAGCCCCGTCAAAGTCTTGCCGGTTCCGGTGGGCAACTCGATCGCAAGGTCCCTTGAGTTCACTCGCTTGTCGAAGTATTCCCGCAGCAAGTCGACCTGCTGCGGCCAGAGCGTGTCTGAATTTGCGCCGGTCTTCCGGAGCAAGGGGAAGAGCGTTTCGGGTGAATCAGCACGCAGCTCCGCGTCCGCTCGTTTCTTGATCGCCATCAGTGCCCCTTGCAATCGATCTTTAGCCTCCGAGCATGATTGCATCACCATGGCCGATGTCGCGACCATGATGACCAGGACGCCTGCGCGCGAGGGCCTGTGGCAAACCGGCATCGCGAATCTGCTGGGACCACCTACAGCGAGCAGACCCTACATATCCCCAGTTAGGGGCACAAAGTAGAATCAGCCACGTCGAATCGATGTCCGTGCAACGATGAACCCATGACAAATGCTTACTACCACGAGGCTGGCCCATTAAACGGCCAGACGCTTAGCGTTCCGGCCGACGACTTCGGCAGAGAATACGAAACGTATGACGTTGAGGATGGAAACTACCAGCGCCAGGACAATGGCGATGGCTCCGGCCCTTACTACGTCTTCATCTGACCGGCTATGCCGTTGTGATCACTTGCCATGAGAGCGGAATAGCGCACACCACAACCAGCCGAAGGTCGACGTTTTCGGCTCGTGCGAGCCGACCGCGAGCCCTTACGGCCCCGGGCTGATCCGGTAAACGCGAGACGCAGGAGCGCGACGAGAGACGAGGTGCAGACATTGTTCAATCGCCTCTGCCGGGGGCGGTGCACACGCGCGCGTCCTTCTTGCACATGCAAGTGTGAATCAATTACGGAAGGTAACCGTGAGCACAAACTCGCAGGAGAACAAAGGCACAGGCAGTCGAAAAAGATCTGCCAGTTACGCGGGCCTCGTAACCAGCAGTCGCGCAGGAGATCGCTTTCATTACGTCTGGGCAGCTGCCCATTCCTTGAAATTATTAGATCGACAGTCTGGACTTCTTCAGGTGTGGGTCGAGCGCGCGGCAGGAGAGGAAGTTCCCGGATCGGAGATCGTCGATCTTGCCGAGTATTACGGCCCAAAGCCAGATACGGTCGATCGAGTAATCGTTCGACAGCTCAAGTATTCGGTTAGGCGAGCAAATCAGCCAATGGGGTTGGCAGAGATTGGCCCCGTTCTCGCCAAGTTCGCAGATATAGATCGCCATCATGCTGAAGCGTTGAAGGTTCCTCAAGGAGCCGACATTAGGTATGTGTTCACGTCTAATCGCGCGGTCAGCGAGAGAGTCCTCTCGGCCGTCACCGCCATCCGCGAAGCACGAAAAGCTTCGCAGGGTGCCACGGCGGCGAGGATCGTAGAAAAGACCGGAATGTCCGCAGACAACGCGGCGGATCTACTCCGGCGCATCAGTTTCGAAGGCAACGCCGCCGATCTCCGCACTTTGAGAGCTCAGCTAGGAGTTCTCACAGCCGAGATGACCGGGGAGTTGGATAGTACGGTGCCGCCAGTTCTGATCGAACAAATCAGTCAACGCGCCAGCGGCGAAATCAACCGTCCGCTAGACCTTGCCACCGTCGCGCTTGCTTTTGGTGCCGACATAGACGACCTTACCCCCGCGCCGTCGCTGATCCCCCATAGTGAATCGGGAGTATCTCGGAGCATCCACAGCGAACTAGCGGACGAAATCCTCGAGAATCCGAGAACCATCATCTCCGCCGTCGGTGGCGCGGGGAAGTCAACTTTTGCCTCTTCCCTGAGTGAACTTCTTCACGGGAGAGCCGTGGTCGTCCTTTACGACTGCTTCGGAAATGGTGGATACCGCGCGCCCGACAAACCTCGGCATCGACACCGCGACGGATTGGTTCAGATTGCTTCCGAGCTGGCGGCTCGCGCTCTCTGCGCCCCGCTGATTCCACGTTCGACGGCCGGCGCAACAGAATTGCTTAGAGCTTTTGGCGATCGGCTTCACGAAGCGCGGCGTCGTCTGTCTGAAACATCGCCAGGCGCATCCCTTGTCATCGTCATTGACGCTGCTGACAACGCAGTGATTGCGGCAAGTGCACGAGGCGAGCTTGCCTTTGTGAATGACCTCTTGCAGATGGAGTTGGGCGAAGGCGTCCACATCGTCTTCACCGCGCGGCCTCATCGAGTCGCCAGCCTGCATCCTCCGCTCGACGTGGTGCACCGGCAGCTGCCGGAATTCTCGCTCGCGGAATCCGGCGCGATGTTGCGCTTGCGTTATCCCGAGGCCGACGCCCGTGAGATCGAGGAGTTCCACCGGCAGAGTTCCGCCAATCCACGGATTCAACAGCTAGCTCTAAGTGAGTCTCAAACTTTGACTGGATGCCTGGACGATCTTGCTGGCGTAAATGCTGGTGCGCCGGATCCGATTCACCAGTTGCTATCAAAGCGACTTGACAAGGTGCTCGATGTCGCGGGCACCGATCGCCATGCGCTCGACTTCGCCGCGCAGTTATTAGGAACGCTAAGGCCACGCGTTCCGGTAGACGTCTTGTCATCCTTGACCGGAGTGGACGGCGCCGCGATAAAAAGCTTCGTTTCCGACCTGGGTAGAGGCTTCCTGCTAGATGAGGAGGCTATTCAGTTCCTGGATGAACCAACCGAAACATTTTTTCGAGATAGATACAACCTGACTACTACGAATCTGTCGAAGGTTATCGAGGGTTTAACTGATATTGCCGAGTCTAACTCCTATGCAGCCGCTTCGCTACCGCAGGCTCTCTGGGAGGCTGGCAGGTATGAAGAGCTCACTCAACTTGCCATTTCGCGAAAGAGTCTTCCCAACTTCAGCGAAGTTGCGCGCCAACAGATAGCGCAGCTAAGAATGTCGTTTGCACTAAGAGCGGCGATACGTCGAGGCGATCCTTCCGCAGTCGTGCAACTCGCGTTGCTAGCAGGCGAAGCTGCGGCTAGCTCGGAGCGGCGTTATGCGCTTTTGCGCGACGAGCCTGATCTCGCGGGGGAAACCTTGGATGATCTCACCCTTGACGAAGTTCGCGCGGCCCGACTCTTGCCTTCCGAGTGGCCGGGCTCCACGTTTGGGGCCGAAGCAGTGATGCTCTTGGTAAAAAAGGGTCGCGAGGCCGACGCACTCAACCGGGTCCGTGCCGCTCAGACGTCGATTCACGCGCGACTAGAAGCGCCCGAACATGGAGGGCCTATCGGAAGGTTGGAGACGAGGCACTCCGCAGACATCGGATTAGCCGTCACTCTCCTTCATGGAGAAACAAGCGGTGCACGCTATTTGGGCGGCTGGCAGCCCTCCAGCTGGGTGTTCGAACAATCGGCTCTCGTAGTTTCGCGTTTGTTCTCCCGCGGCGAGGTCGAGCGCGTCGCCGCGCTCGGAAGAGCTTCTCGCTCCAAAGCCCTCAGTCTTGCCATAGCAGCAGAGGCGCAGCGGATTGGAGCGCCTTTATCGGAGGCTCACCTTTCTCGGGCTTGGAAGACTATACAAGGCCCTCGGATAGACATCGAGCACGAGACCTACTCCTCCAGGAATTCATCCGACGCGGTTTATCGCGGAGTCGCTTGGATTACCGCCTGGGCAGTTAAGCGAGATGTAGCCACACGCGCTGAGGGTCAGCGACTTCTCGACAAGTATTTGCCCGAGAGCCCACCACGCGGCATCGGAGATTATCGAGGTCGCGATAATGCCGGTCTTCTCTTTACTTACGCGCTGCGGGGCGAATTGTCCGGAAGTCCTCTGGCCATAGATGACCTCGCCGCACGACTAGAACAGCACGACTCGACCCGTCGGCGTGAACGCAGCTTGCCGGAGGAAGAACGAACGCAACTGACAACCCTGTTGCCGTGGCTTTTGCTGTGGGCGCGTTGGGCCCTCGGCGACGCCGCTGATGCCGAGATGCTTTCGATAATTGAGACCTATCCTCGATCGCGTAATAACTATCGTGAACCGTGGCTATTACGTCGAATAGCTGGTCCGTTGATCATCCAGTTCGCAAGAACCTCCAGCTCCAACCTCCTAACACCAGCTTCAGGAGCGCTGCTTGCGTCCGCAACAGAGCATTCGGGACGAAATGTGGCGATGTCGATGGTGTCCTGCCTTCTCGGCGACCAGAGATTCGTTGACGATGCGTATGCGTGCGCCGCAGCCGCCGCTGCGTCAGCTCAGACAGACGCACAAGCGTCCACAGAGATGTCTGCAGATCTGGTGCTGATTGCGCGGTCCGTTTATTCCTTCGATCAAGCTGAAGCGTACGCCTACTTCGATAAAGCCGTGGAGATTGCGACGCGCGTCGGTGATGACGCGTACCAGCGGTGGGATTCGGTACTAACGCTGGCGCAACACGTCGTGCTCGACGACAATGCGAATGCATTTTCCCTGGCAACCCGCTTAGCGCGCGCAGCCGAGCATCTTGAACCATATTTGTACAACGGGTTCGACAGCACGAAGCTTATTGACGCGCTGCATAGGATGGTGGGTACACGATCGCTCGCACTACTTAGCCAATGGCGGGACCGGCGGTTCATCAGCCTCGACAGGATGATCTCATCCGTCCGCTACCAAGCCAACGGGATATCGCAAACTCACCCTGCCTTGTCCATCGCTCTATCACCGTTTTCAGAAACAGGCCGCATAGGCCCGGAACTGGCCTTGTTATCCGAGCGAAACCAACTAACCTCTGATGGGCTCCGGGCGGTACAGGATCTTGCTTGGGCTCGCGGAGACCAAATCGATTCAGAAGACCTCTCGGAGCCTTGGATTTCGGACGGACACCTGCCGCCGCGTCGACCGAAGCGAACCGCGCCTCGTATAATTTCTAGTTTCGATGACTCCGACTCCAAAGAACAAGAAGAATTCAGGCGCCAGAAACTTATAGCGAAGCTGCGATCCAGCGATCTGCTGTCCGCGACAGGAATGGTCGAAGTTGCTGCGGCCATGGAGGCCGCACCCTACGGAACCGACGTAGAGGCTCTCGTCGCTGAGATCTCGCTGAGACCTAGGAACAGTTGGGGCGCTATAGCCGACAATTTCGCTGCTAATGAGTCCTTCAACTCACGTCAGCGGTTGCGGTTCATCAGCCAAATGCACGGACTTGAGTCGAAAAGTCAAGCCCTGGTTAGAAGCCTACGGAAGATGGGTGAGAATTTTGTGGTTCAGTACGCGTCTGAAATCACAGTTGGATTCATTTACGAACCGGCCCTGACTACGCTCGCCACTGTTTTAGAAATCGATGAAACTGATGTCCTGAGGCGCGCGTTGTTTTCATCCGACGCAGAAATCGCCGCAGCCACGGCGGACTCTTGTTACCGGCTCGCGGGCGCGATCGCTCCGCTATTGCCCGTCGCGGATGCAGAGATGACGCTCTCCTCCAGCCTGACGGCGATAGAACAAGCACTAGAAATAGAGCATCGACGATTTGATCATGCCGTCGCGTGCACTGTCTCCGAACCCAATGCCGCGGTCTCCGCGTTCGTCAGCGCGGCTCTGGCTGACTCGAATGCTGCTACCCGCTGGCGAGCCATGCATGCAGCTCGTTTCTTAATCGCGTTCGGTGCTGAGGAAAGCGCCAGCTTAATTGGCAGATTTACTCTAGACGGCGCTCCGCCCGAATTCACAGACGCGCGGTTCCCGCAATATCGAATGCACGCCGCCGAGGGCTTCCTATTTGCTGCAGAGCGCGCCGCGGTCGAGCGACCAGACCGCGTTCGTCCTCTCTTGGGAGTGATCGCCAGCCTTCAGCGCGAGTTCCTTGACCATGCCCGTATACAGCGACTTTGCCAGCGGATCGGGCAGCGTTGCGGCGATGACGGCCTCAGCGAGCGAGCTCGCATCCCTCCACTACCGCCCGTGATCGCTCGCCGTTACGAACGCCCGAAGGCCCCGAAGCCGTATGGATTCGAGGCCGTGAAAAGCGAGTTCTCGTTCCCGTTTGACTTCGAAGAGTATGCGATCGCGCCTTTAAGCGAGTCCTTTGTGGTTGATCACGAGCAGGTTCTCCGAGCTATGAGCAACTTGATCCTCGATGAATGGAATTATCGAGGATCTTCATGGATCGACAACGACCCTCGCAGGATGGCCGGCACCTACAAGGCAGAGGAAACTCATTTCTACAAGTCCGACCATCCCGCAACGGATGATTTTCGCTACTACCTGAGCTACCACGCCTTGTTGACCGTCGCGGGACGCTTGCTTAGAAGTCATCCTACGTATGTCGACCCTGAGGACCAGACTCTGGCATTCGAGGAATGGTACCGAGATTTCGAGTTGACGCGCCCAGATGGGCGTTGGTTGGCGGATGGGCGGAGACCAGTACCCGCCGATCTCGTAAGACGTGATCACACTCATGGCGGCAATTGGCAATGGCGGGTGACGTCCGGTCAGTTCATCGATGAGTTGTTCAGTGAACCGTCCTGGGTCACTATCAAGTCTGCCGCTTCTCAGACCCTCCGCGGCGGATGGGATGACACGCGCGTGACGAGTTCGCTGGTGGGACGCGCGGCCGCACCAGCACTACTGCGAGCTCTACAAACGGCTCCCAGTTTTAGTGACCACCGGCTTCCGCTGAATGAAGACGAGGACTTCACGGTCAGTGACTATCCCTTCGAACTTCGAGGTTGGGTCGACGCCCCAGACAGCGTCTTGGGCTTCGACAAGCGTGACGATTTCGCGTCGGATATGAGCTACCCAACTCCGAAGCTGAGTGGATGGATACAGGACCTACTTGTGGGAGATGACGGCATCGCAGCACCGCTTGACTCTGCCCACCGCGAAGCTTCTCATGTGAGAGTGGAGGCATGGTCCGAGAAGGACAGCAGTCGTGAACCCGTCGGGCCCGATGGCGTACGCCTCCAGGTGTCTAACGTCCTGCTGGATAAGATCCTGAAGCTAACTGGCCTGACGCTCATAGTAGAAGTGCGCCTACATCGGAGCGATGAGTCGAACCGCGAGAATTATGAGCACCACGAATTGGGAGGGTACCTCGATGACTACGTCAGATACTTCAGCTACGAGCCCGAAAACGGATGGAGGGATTCAAGCGGACGTGCTGTCACTCGGCAAGAAAATCTCCGAGAATCTAGACCAGCATGACTTCCTATCCAACTGGATGGCTCAGTATCTCGCCGAGCGCTTGGTTCGACTTGATTCAATCGACCAGAGCGATCTCGAAGTAGCGCGGAGCGAGATTGCAGACCTAGTGCTTCGGATATGGGACCGTCGGCGAGCGGCTCGCATTCACGGTGATCCTCTTGCCCTGGCAGAGAAGGTTGAACGCGCGATCGCGCGGCTGGTTCCAATTACTGATCAGCCGTTCGACTTTTCTCGACCGTTCAACGAGACACCCGGGCCGACGGAAGCAGAGGTCGAAGCATCTGCGGCGTTGAAGCTCGCTATCGACCTAGACCGCAGCTCAAGAATCATGGTCAAGGAACTTGTTCGCTTTGCCGCGGTGACCGCAGAGAATCACGATGCAGAGTGGGTGAAGCTCGCAAGGAGTACCGAATCCAGCGCATCCCGATTCATCTCCCGGTGGCTGGAAATGGAATCTCAGGTGTCGGACGACAACCACGATGATGACGGAAAGCGGATCGTCGCACAGCGAGCTCAAACATTAATTGAGGCGCTTAAGCCGATCGCCGAACTATGACTCGCCAAGAGAACAAAACCCTGCGGCAGGCTGGTAGATCGGCGCCGGCATGGCGATGAGGGAGCCAGTTCTCTGGGTTCCGAGCGCTACCTGAAATCTAATCCCGATGGTCCTGAGAACGGAATAAGGCGGTTCACCTAGGAGCGCTGAGCTAATCAGCCATGCTCGCTATAGTCGCTCGCGCAACATGCGCCGACGCTGCGGTCGCAATCGGTCGAGAGCGTCTTGCGTCCGCTCTATCTCCAATCGGCTCATCGCCAGAGCATGACGCTCCGCAGCAGCGCGAATGGTCCGACGCGCCACCGGCCCCCGCAGGCGCCGAAGCCAGTACCCAGTTGAGACCGCCGGGACGGAGACGGCCACAACGAGCGGCAGAAGCGCGGTCATGCTCGCAATACCAAGATCCAGCGCAAGCAGCAAGAACGTCACAAGCATGCAGACCCACCCGACGAGATGGACTGAGATCCGCTGGGCGATCATCCATGGGCCTCGCTTCCCTACATCGTCGCCAACGATGTAGAGGTACCAAGAGCTCACGATCAGAGCCGCGGCGCTAGTGATGCCCCAGAGTGTCAGAGACGAGAATGTCCCGACGAGTAGATGCGCCGGTAGGCACAATGTCGTGGCCGCCGTAACCGTCACGAGGAGTGCCTGCCAACGCTTGAGCGGAAGGGGTCCCGGGGCGTGCAGACGCTTCTCCCGTTGCTTTGCCGCTTCGTACGCCGCCGTGTACACCTCCAGCCGAAGGTGAGCCGGTGGAACCGCGAATGTGCCCACCTTCACGCCGACCGTAATCACTCCAACGCCGAACGCTACGACGACAAGCGCGTGCGCGATGTGTATCGGGTTGGATGCGGCGTTGATGACCACGCCAAGGGCGAGGAACAGCATGAGGCTCGCGGTCCCATGACCAGCAAGCCCTATCCATTGGAGGTCACGCGTGATGGTAGACGCCCGATCTGCTTGGTTGAGGAGATACTGCGACGCAGGCGGCAGCGCGATGGCTGCCGTAGCGAGGGTTGGAAGGGACCACGGGAGGGTGTCGTGCAGGCCCGTCGCCATGATCTGCCAAGCTCTCCACGCGTCGATAGGTGCTTCCCCACTGCTCATGCCGATCGTGATCGCGACGCAAGCGAACAGGATCAGCCCGACGATCACGAGGCACATGAAGAGGCTCTGCCGTGGCGTGAGATCAGAATCTATCTCGGGCCGTGTCTTGCTCCACCATGTCGCGCGTTTCACTGGCAGTCTCCTCGTCGTTGGTCTTCGGGGCTCGATGATGGCGCCGACCGGTGACATGCTCAGTTGCCCGTGAGCTAAACGAGTCTGTGGATTGGCAAGAACACCTCGTTCAGGCCTGCTTAAAGTCGAGATATGAACGACGATGCACCAAACTGTTAAGAGTGCCTCCAGGGCCTGTTGGTCAGAGGGCCAGTCGACGCACCGTACTGGTGGTGCCCCGAATGCGTCATTGCCTCGGCCGTCCCGAATCGCGACACAAGCGCAGGCCTTTTGTGCAGCTAGTGCACCAAGAGACTGGCAACAAGTCCGTGCGCCCTACTAGTAGTGCGCGATATGGCCTGAGGAACAGCAGCGATTGCACTCGCGACATAAGCTTTGGGGCGCGAGCATCGTACGACGACGAGACGGCCAAGGAATGCTGCCTCGTGACCCACGCGGTTAGCTGAGTCGCTTCATGAGACGGCGCCGCGCTCTCGAATAGCAAGCCCGCGAGGCATCGGGAGAGAGGTCGAAAACGGCCCCCGCCTCGTAAACGGCGAGACCTTCCCACGCTACGAGCAATACCATTTCACGATCCCGCTGGGAGAGCGTGAGAAGCGCCGCCCGAAGACTTAGACGCAGGTCAGAATCCACTTCATCGGATTGGATATCGAAGAGCAATGATTCTTCTGAACGAAGCCTCCTCGCATTTCTGCGGCGAAAAGAAGCGAGCACATTCCTAGCGACTCCGTATGCCCATGCTCGATAATCCTCGGCCCCTTGCGGAGCAGAGTCGCGCTTGCGCCAGAGCACCGCAACGCATTCTGATGCGCAATCCTCAGCGTCTGGAAGGTTACCGATACGCCTCCGAAAGTAGGACAACGCGAGAGCCGCAAAGCTTTCTACTCGCGATTCGGGCTGAAGTTCCAGCTCCCAGATACCCAAGTCCGTCATTTGCCCGCATTCTGGATCTTGGATAGATAGGTACTGCAGCTATCACCGTAGTACGCGTCCCACATTCCTGGTTCTGTGGCGCCGGAGATATCAGACTGCAACCCCAATGCGACGTCGTTTTCGATCGACAACAGCCATGCCGTCCAAGACCAGGACAAGGAGTCTTCGAGCACCCCTTGGGCATGCAGGCGGCTCTCCGAGCCATCGGGGTTGTCGATCCATTCATCAAGCCAAATGCACCGCGTTCCAATCTCAAAGACTCGGTCGACATTGACCGACTGGATCAATTTTTCGCCTTGCCAAGGCACTTCGCCAGTCTCGACTCTCAGCTGCTCGAGTGCGCCAGCCATGACGTCAGCGGCACGGTAATCGGCGGGCAGCTCGTAGTTGTCAGCCCACAATTGCTGAGCAAACTCGTCAAAGTCGCTAGCTTCGAGATCCAGCAACTCTGAGTCTGGGTGCAACTCAGAGTTCTCCCCCGTCACGGGAGTGACCCCCGTCTGTGTTAGGTAGAGGAGCTTCTCGGCTAGAGCGGGCGCAGAACCCGCAGCTGCAAGTGAAGCCGTAACGATTGCGATCCCTGCCACGATCTTTCTGCGGCGGGAGCGAGGCGACTGAACTTTGTCGGATGTTCTGCGAGCGAGAACCCTTTCCACCGCTGCCTCGAATGCAGGGTCAGTCGAATCGTGTTTCCGTTGCCCAGCCTGCAGAGCTCTGTCTACGTCGCGCTCAGTCGGCGTGCGGTATGTCATGTCGTTCCCCTTCGTCACCTACCTAGCTCATGTGCCGAAGAGTGCAAAACGTGACAGGAGGCAAGCAAATGCCCCCTGTCACGATCAGCACTAAGGCTTCTTGTCGAAGGTGAAGTCAGCGGCCCAATCCCAGTTGTAACACTGGCTTGCGCAGCCGCCGCCGGTCATCCGAGAATTGATATAGAAGCGAGAAGCTGGAATGGTTGCCGATCCAGAGTTCATGCCGATTGCCGCGGTGGAGCCGAGACCAGCTTCACCTCTTGCGAACTGCCCGCCTGAATTGCGGAGTCCGATCGCGAGCCTCGGCTGGTAGCTAGATCCATCGTGGGAGATGCTCTTGAACTTGAACTTCATCTTGCCAGTGTTCGAATCACGAGGAACACCGTAGTAGATGGTCTCTCCGAAGTGCCCCCACCCCTTCAACTCGACAGTAGTGATTGCTGCCTGCGCGGGGGCGACGAAAGCGATCGGACCCAGCAGCAATGCTGCCGCAGCAGCCGCAGCCCGGACGAAGCGACCGACGCTTCGCTTCTTCGCGATGCCAACATTCGAGCTCATGTCTCGGTTCACGCGAGGTCCTCCTCGTACCCGACGCAAAGCGTCTTGAACTCATACTCTTCGGGGGTGATATTCTGGGCCTCCGCAGCGTCTTCAATGGAAGCCTGGTAGCTCTCCACATCGAAGGACTCCAGAACCGGCAGCTCCTCCCACAGCTCGAGCTGCTGGGTAGCTTCGCGGAGTTCAGCGGGGCTGGCCGCAGCAGACGTCGCGACGTCAAGCCACGAGCACTGCCAAAGATCAGCGACGAGAGAGTCCAGCAAAGAGGCCTCGAAGAGCCCTTCCTTGTCGACGTCGTCGAAGAAGCGCGGCAGCTCATCGGAGACCGCTTCGCCCTCGGGGAAGTTCTCGTTGAACTCGCCAACGGACGCCGCCCAGGCGGACTCCAACTGCGTGTACGTGTGGAAAGTAGAGCCGTCAATCTCGATAGAGCCGTCACTCGCACCGGCGGTCTGCGCCAGCCCAATGCCGATAGCACCAGACGCGACGATGCCAACCGCAACGCCCCCCATTAGCATTCGCTTTTTCATTATTCCCCATGTTTCATAACTCGGGCTTGTCCCGAGGATACCTGAATGCTACGAAGCAGCTGCAAGCCGCGCAATCCTCCCAAATGAGGACTGCTTTTCCCGAGCGGAGATAGTACAATTCCCCCTACCCGAGCGGTGACGCTTAATGCAATGAATCCGGCGATGCCGCCGCTTGGTTCGACATAGAATTAGCGCCCCCTAAACGTTCGCGGAAAGACGCGAACCCGCGGAAGTAACGGTTCGAAACGAATGAACATGCCACGAGCAAGAATCACTTATGCATCGGCCGCCGCAGCGGCCGTCCTTGTTATTGGCCTTAGTGCCTGCACGAGCACGGAAGCGAAAGACACTCCATCTGACCAATCGATTTCAGATGCGAGGTCCAACGCGATTCAGCAGATTCGCGATTCATTCGAGAGTCTCGAAGGACCGCTTAGCGAAACGCTCTCTACCGGCGTTGTCTCTCAAGCACTCGGCATTCCAATCTTCGACGGCAATGATTACTCAGATGGAGCCAATCTTATCCGCGCAGTGGGACCATACAGCGTCGATGTTTTGATCACCGGGCGGTGGAACAACGGTCTCGGGGGCTTCGCCCACAGAACTGGAACGCTCTACTTCTGCGCTTCGATTGAATACAACCCGGCGTCGGGCAGCGCAACATCAACAAGTGTCGATTGCCCGTCGTTCGACAACATTTGGTCTCTGGATGACGTGAGTTCTAGGACGTAAGTGATTTAGGAATAGACGAGGGGCCAACGACAATGCCATTGGCCCCTCGTTTGCTTATCCTTGACTCGCTTTAGTACCCCTGGTCGAGGACGCGCGTGAACGCCTGGCCATATCGCGCCGTGCCGTCGCGATTAGGGTGGATGGACTGCTGTGAGATCGTGGCGCCTGACCACTCTCCCACCGCGAACCCAATGATTCCATTCGGGTCTTCTCCCGGCGTAATGTTGTTGAGAACAAACGAGTTCAACGAACTGGGCAAGCCCGTCACCATTTCAGAGCATAGATTGCGACCTGAGAACTCCAGTCTCGGATCAACGTATAGAACGTCTGCGCCGCTATCCTGACCGAACTCGAGCGACGTCAGAGCGATGCCCTCTGCGAGATCGTCTGCCATCTGCTGGAGCCACGGCAGTGCATCCGGTCGGACTCCTACGCATGCACCGTGTTGAGCGAATAGATCAGGGTAACTGCCGATTGCAATGGTGGCGTTCGGAGCACGGTCGTGAATCTGCCCGAGAAGTTCGCGTAGATCACTTTTCAGCTGCTCGAGACGTTGGTAGGCAGCCGGCTTTTCGGTCTCACAACTGGGATTTGTCAGGGAGTGCATGATGCAGGACGTGATGACGTCCGCAAAACCAACGTCGTTCCCACCAATTGTCATCGTGACGAGCGTCGTATCAGCGTTGAGGTACCCCTGGTCGAGTTGTGGAAGTTGCGCCCATTGGCCGTCGCCTCCGTGGACCATATTAATAACCTCGGCACCCGAGCACGCAATGAGATGGTGATCCAAATTCACATCCAGCGCGTTGGCCCTTGCCCCCACTGAGCGGCTGTCGCTCCCGATGACCATCTCTCGTGACCACGCGAACTTTGATCTGTGACACGCGTTCTGGAACTTATTCGCTGCGTTCTCTTCTACCGTGGCTCCATTGTTGTCGGAGCTCCGGTAATAAGGTTGAGCGCCCTCCCCCGATGAGAAGGAGTCTCCCAGCGATACGACGATGTCATTGGGTTTGCCAGGCAGTGGCTCGAAGGCAACGGCATCCCAGGCAAGATCCGTCAGACGAGAGCCAGCTGGGTCAAGGTTCGATAGTTCAACCGACGGCGATCCATTGAACTCGAACGCACCGAGGGGCAGCCATATATTGTCGTAATTGCGCTGCAACAGCGACCGGGTTTCAGAGCTGCCATCGCCGAGATTCACTTTGTACTGTGCGTTCTGGCTCCACGCTCCGTGATCCGGCATGTGCACCCAAACCCTGCCCCACTGGTTGAGCGATGAACCCAGGTTCCATCTTCCGGTCATGATTGGGGCGACAATGTTCGTTTGCGGATCGCGAAGATGCGAGAACCAGAAATGGCCGTTGAAACCCCCGCCTAGTTGGTGGAGATCGATTTTGGCCGCTTCGTAGTTATTGATCTTCGACCCGAAGTCAAACTCGAATGAGCCGACTGTATTGACTCGTGAGCACTTAGGGGTGACCGGACCAACATTGATAACCCCGTTAGTCCCGTCCTTGATCGGAACGTTGTCGACGATGCGAGCATTTGCAGGTAAACCGGCGCGAGTGCAGGCGGGTGGGTAGCTATAATCCAGAGGCTCCTGCTCCGCTTGATACTTCGGGGCCGGGTAACGGAACTGCGAGATTCCGCACTCGACATCACAATTGTTCTTCCAGCTCACCGGCTCGTGCCACCAACACTCGGATGCGGGCATCGAACAGTTGTAACGCGCCCCAACTGGGTTGCACCCGATATCTGCAGAGCAAAAGAGGTCTGAAGGGGGTTTGACCTGACTCCTCCGGAGGTCGCCTAGACTTGCGCCGCCGTTCCAGTAGGCCGCACGGAAGGCATCGGCAAGTATCGTCTTCGTCACGTCACCGTTGTCGCTATCAATGAATTGACTCTGAACGACGGCGGGCGGGTATGCAGCGAAGCCGAGCACTTTCTCTTGGTACGGCCACCGCTGAGGACTGGCTGCGTCAGCTGATGATTCCTGCAAGAACGGAGGGCGGGACGGGTCGAATCTGGGGTTGGCGGGATTGTTGTACCAACCAACACCCCACCGACTGCCGTTCTCTCCCTCAGGATAGAACCCCGTGTTGTAAGCCCAGAGGGCGAAGAACCAGTTTTCGAGGCGGGCAGGGTTAGCGTTGTGAACCTTTACACCTGCCGAGTAAGTTTGATTCCACTTTTCGGTGAGAATCTGCACCGATCGAGCTACGTTCGCTGCGTAGTCGAGCGCGACCGCCCTCTGCTTGTCGAACGACATTGCAGGAGGACCATCAGGGTCAGTGTGTGCGGGCATCCGCATACCGTCAGTGACCTGCCCCACCCCATACCCGCAGTCGGTGTTGTCCCAATCCACGTGCCAGAAAACTGAGGTATTGGTGCCCTGGTCGCGAGTGGTCCCGTAGTAAAAGCCGATCAGAGGATTGCCAGCCAAACCCGGATTGGTATAACGCGACGCCTGCCAGATGTTGGATTCCTGCATCAGGATCCCCATCATGACCGCAGAAGGCACAGATCCTCCACCCGCGAGCGCCGTTTTAGGGAACATAGTGCCAGGGCGGTAAGCGCCCATACCCATGTTCATCCAGTTCGCGGGCCTCTGAGTCGTCATTGTGCCTTCAACTGCCCTATTCACTGCCCACTCAACCTGCCGCGGCTCAGGCTGATACGCCTGATAGCGAGGGTCGCTGCGCGGAATCGCGCATGACCGCTCGGTATCGGAGATGGTGCCCGTCGTCCAGGCAGCCTTCGCATTCGCCGTGCGAGCAGACGGAGCCGCAACCGCTGGGCCGAAAGCTTCAGTCGTATTCGACTGCAAGATCAAGTCGGCACTTTGTAGCTTCTGCGTTCCCGTTGTCAGAGAGCTAGTCGTCACGACGGCCTCCATACCCTCAGCTGTCACCTCAGAGTCGGCGCTGACGAGGGGAACGGAGGGCTGACTTGTGGCTACCAAGCCCTCACTAGAGATGCGCGAGTCACCCGAAGTGCCTTCCGCAAGCTCCATCCCGGGTGGAGGTTCGTTCTTCTGCGTGTAATCGCCGGTCACGTACACGGTGCCGTCGGCACTTCGTGCCAGGCCGAGTTCGGTAACTGGTGCTGTTGCAATCTCGATAGGACCGGTCGATGTGCTGCTGTCTATCGTTTGAGTGTCTTCAATCAGCTTTACACTTGCCGTCTCGAAGTCATGGTCTACGTAGGTGAGCGAACCATTATCGGTGATCGTCAGGTCGAACGCCGCGCTAGTGGTCTCCACAGCGGGCGTATCTTGACCGTCGGAGGTAATAGCAACGATTGCGTCAGCGCGCGCTGCGTAGACCCTCCCATCGGCCGCAGGCACGGGAGAAGTCAGCTCGGCTTCGGAGGTGAGGATGCGCGGGTCGCCGCCAGAGGCGGAGTCATAGATCCCGATGTTGGTTTGACCATCCACGTATCCGGTGAAGGTGACTAAGTCTGCCTCACCGCAGCCAGGATTGAAATGAGCGATGGTGAAACCCGGGCCTAGCTCGGTGACTGCTCCGGTGCCCAAATCCACAATGGCAGCAAACGCTCCGGCATCAAACAACATAGGGTCATTCGTCACAGCCCTCGGGGCATAGACAACCGCGGCCTTTTTACCCCCTGCAACGAGGCAGAAGTTTCCGATCCAGGCGTCCGTTTCTACGCCCTCGACCGTGAGCGATGCGAGCGTGTGCCACGCATAGCCTTCTGCAGAGTCAGCGCGGATCAGGTGAAATGCATCCGCACTTCCAATCCCCTGGATACTGAAATCGTCGCTCGAAGCCCAGTCTTCGCCTAGAACCGCAACCCGATCTTCTTCGGCGAGCGGGCCAGGATTTGCTCCAGGCTCGTCGCGCACCTTCTGAAGATCAATAGCAGCTTGGGGTATTGGCGCCCCGTCGCTAGAGGTTTTGGCGCCCGCTGCCACCGGAGTCAGCACTCCGAAAGCCAACCCTGCACCTATCAGCACACCTATGCAGGCCTTCGTAGCCCTACTCCGATACAATGTTCCCCCTCGTCAATTCAGATTTTGTCTCGGGCGCGCCGGATCGAATACGGAGCTGCCTCTAACGCTTTAGCGCTGCCCGAGACTGTCACCCGACGCGATGCGCCGTGCGAGGAACCGAATCACCTCATCGAACACAAAGCGCGAAGCCGTAAGCGGCGACGCCCCCCTAGTAGCCGAGCGACGTCGATATCCTTGGCGCCCCCTCTAGCGAGGCTAGGAGCAGGCTGAGCGTCGAGCAATCCCTCCAAATGCCGACTAGACGGCGAAGCGCGCATCTGATAGGCACAAAGACCACGGGGTTACTCGACTCGGCAGCCGCGGCCCAAAAATCCGCTCGCGTCTCTCCGCCTTACAGCGTGGCCCTTAAGCTAATGCGACGACAGCTAGTGGTAGCTCAGCCCCTCCTGGGCGTGAAGCCGTCCATTTGACCCCGCCCGGTGGGCCGCCGGGGCGGGCAGGGAGCGCTCGCCGCTCATGGCCCGCAGGCGTGGGAACTCAGTGTACGCGACTGCACTTCGCCAAACGGTTCGTGCGTTCCTGCGGACGATGAACACGATCACTCAAGAGCGGGCTATGGCCCTCCTGCTGAGGAAGCTCCGCGCCGAAAGCCCCGTCGACCACACATGAGCGCTTCAGCTGGTGGGTTCGCGGTGTTCGACGTTGCGGCCACCTGCGCTCTCCGGCCCGCACGCTGAGACACCGGCCAGATTCGTCAACGCGGTCAGCTCGACGGAAAGAGCAGACGCTAGGGCCATGAGCGTGAACAGACGCGGGTTCATCGGCGTGCCTGGCTTCGACTCACCCTTCTCAAACTTCTGATACGTGAATGCCGAGATCCCGGCCCGCTGCGCGATCTTTTCTTGGCTTAGACCGGTCGCCGCGCGCAAGCGTTGCAGGTTAAGCCCCAGTTCCCTTGCGATACGCGTGCGGGCCTCTTCGTCTAGGGGTTCAGGCATTGCTCAACCCTGTTTTCACGAACCGCTGGCGTCACGCATACATGTATGGGAATATTCGGGGCAGCCCGGCCTGCCCACGGCCCCGCAGGCGCCCTCTCCCCCGGTCTCCGCGCCGCCTCGGCCGCGCACTCCGAGGGCGGGCCGGGCACCCACCACCCGACCGAGAGGAACAACGCCACCATGGGGCTCAACGCCGACCAACTCGACTTCACAAGCCAGCACTCAGTCCAGGAGCTCGGGCAGCGCCTGCAGCACGCACTCGGCGCGGCCAGAGCGCAGCAGGTCGAAGACATCGAGAGCACGTCGGGAGCATTGGCTCGCTTCGACGACACGGCCGACATCGAGATCGCCGCGTCCGGCCGCGGCCTCGTCGGCGGCGGATGGACCGTGCAGATCTACGTCCGCGACGACGGCGCCGTCCGCCACGTCTCGCTCCTCGCGCTGGGGCACAGCACCGCCAGCCGCATCTGGGCCGGCGCGAAGAACACCATCTCCATGACCAAGAGCATCACCAAGCGCGACGAGATCGCCGCAGCGATCCGCTGAGAAGGAAGAGGACACCACCTCATGGCTGACGACAAGTACGATCGCGCCCTCCTCAAGGCCGAACTCCGGGGCGTCTCCGCGCTCACCAAGGAAGAGCTCTTCACGCTCAAGCAGCTCCTGAAAGAGATGAGCGCCCGCGGCAAGCGCGCCCGCAAGCTCATCGACGGCTGACCAGCTCAACCGTCTACTCCGAGCGGCGCATGCCGCACCCCTCAACCGACTCAGAAAGACACCGATGCGCCGCTTTACCCCAGCCCTCTTGCTCACCGCGATCGCTCTCGCCGGATGCTCCTCAGCCATCCCGGCGGAGCCGAGCCCTGCGCCCAGCGAAGCGCTCAGTACACCTATCCCGACGCCGTCGCCCACGCCGACAGGGCCGACCTACCTCTCCGAACTCAACGCCTCGATCCCGCTCACCGACATCAACGGCTACACCTTCACCGTCAATATTGACCACCGTGTCGTCAGTGCCGCCGTGGACCCTTCTGGGGACAAGCCCGGAGAGACGAGCGTCCAGCTTGAGCTCTCCGACGTGTACACGGTCACCAACACCACTCCAGGACGCGATGTGCTGTTCCCGGCGGCACGAGGCATGACCAGCCCGCTGAACCAGGCGCAGTTCAACCTCTGGGCCGGATGGCCGATGGACTCCGTCATCTGTCAGAACGGTAAGGGCGTGATCCAAGGTCAGCCCATCTCGACAGAGGGCGGCGGGCATTGCGCGATCATGCTGTCCTTCGGGCGGATCTCCACCGACTTGGCCGCGGGAGAATCGCGCGAACTCGAGTGGTACCGCGGGGCTCCGAACGGCGCCGGCGACGCGGGGCTTTCCCGGATGCCCGAACTCGAAGGGCCCTCGATCCGAGAGCAGCTCATCGAACCGCCGATCTACATCGTCACTTTCAACGGCGTCGACGCGACGACGAGATTCGCAAGCGTATGTAGCGAGGGGTTCGGGATGGGGCACCGCGCCGTTTGGGCATCCGGAACTTGCACAGGCATCACACCGATTCGCGCGAAGGGGTATCCGCAGTCTTGATCGTGACAAGAGAGACGTGAGCACCTCACGAGTTGTGGCGTTGTTCTCACGAGACTACGGTTTGCAATATGGCACAGCGGCAGCTCACTCAGATCACTGACGACCTTGACGGTACTATTCTCAATGAAGCGACCACGATCCAGTTCTCGCTGGAGGGGCTTTCTTACGAGATCGATCTCTCCGAGGAGAATGCTCGGCAACTTCGTTCTGCCATTGCGCCTTTCGTCTCTGCGGCCCGGCGAGCCCCCAGACGACGGACTCGCGACAACACGACTGCTGCTACCACGACACGCGACCTCGGCCTTGTACGCGAATGGGCGCGCTCGAACGGACACAGCGTCAGCGACCGCGGACGCGTCAGCGCCGAGATCCTCGAGGCGTACGACGCAGCTCACTCGCTGACTGGCTAGATAGCAGGCGGACAACGAGCGCAGCCCTATCTTCCTGAGGGGCTGCATCCTCCAGTTTGACTCGACCGGTGCAACTCGAGATCGAGGAAATCGAACAATTTTCACGTGCAACCAGCGGCCAAGGGAGCGCGGTGCATTCGATCGGATCATCAAGGAGCTCATCGATGGCCCGCAGCTCCAGTCATTACTGCTAGCATCGCGAGACGCGCAGGCGAGCGCGCCAAGGAGGGGGCAGGGGTGCGTACTCTCAGTCTGACACAGGGGCTTAGCGCGGCTGCGTCGAAGAAGAGCTCGGGAGACTGGCAACGCATTGTGATGCACCGTTTCCTAGAGGACTACTCGCGCATGACATCGTCTGATTCTACCGAGCAAGCGGAGTTCGGGTTGGGTTTTCCGCCATCCTCATACTGGTACGTTGGCAGAGTCCACAACCTTTATGGCCGAGTTCTGATGGCTTGGAGTTCGCGCTCTGATCAGTTTGCAGGCGCTCTAGTTACGCCGTTCGATACTGGTGGATTATGGCACGGTAAGATTGAAGCCGAACCGTCGCTAACGAGCGAAGAAGCCAGGCAGAAGTTCGTTCGCGAAAGTTCAATTAATACGCAACTGGCGCATGATCTTTTTTTTGACTGGCTCGACGACGGCTTCTCTGAATGCTACGAATATGTAGGTGGACTAGGCCCTCCAATGGCACTTTTGGATGATCGACTGAAGCCTTCAGAAAACAACCCATTCTCATGGTCGTGGGAGGTTCGATATGCGCGCCACACACGTCTTCCCGAGCAAGCCCTCAGGCTCGAGAAAGTATTTTGGCCAGAAGAGGACTATTTCAGCTATCTCGCGTACCTTCGCAACGAGATTGAAGATGAGGAGCGCTATCGCGCTTGCTTCGTTCTCGCTAAGGCAACAGCCGCGGTATACGTGGACCTAAATGAGGCTCGCCAGGAGGCTCGTAAGTACATGAGCAAGGAACTCAGCTCGTGAGTGAGAAGAACCGAGCCTTACGCGCCACACACGTTGATGGTTTCGTAGCCGGTGGCGAACGCACGTTCAGCCAGGTCGGAGCCGTGGCAATGCGCGACTCGCTCGCTTTTGTCATTGATCCGGACGGCACCACGACCTCAGTTTCTCTTGCAACGTACGCGCGGTACGCATCAGACATGCTCGAACTGGGCGCGCAAGTCGAGCTTCAGCCTGGGGAGTCGCTGACGATGATTGGAAGCGACTACCTTGCGCTACTCAGAATCATCTCCAGACGCCTGCCCGCTGGGCTACGTGCTTTGCACGCATTAGCCAATAACGCTAGCACCGAGTATGGTGCCAAGTTCATCGCAGGCTCGCCTGGACTGGCGAGCGAGTCACGGTCGATGATTGAACAGTTCTGTGTGCGTACCTTCGACTATGATGCAGGTGCCAACCGCCCCAGCGTGACTGGACTTTCAGCGTTGTGGCAAGTGATAGAGATTGCTACTACTATCCCGGATAAAGACCGGTATATTCGCGGAATCTGGGCACACCGCCATATCTTCATGGATTCAAAGCTCGCCAGCCGACTTAGCTGGGAGGCCCTCGAGATGGACGTTTTTCCTAACGAAGCCGATCTGAAACTTGCGCTCCGCAAATACAGCCGCAAGCTGGCTAGTGCGGACTCTAACACTCAGCCGCCAGTTCCTCGTTCGAATCTTCCACTTCAAGTGCACATTGGCTCTCGTTCGCCGAAGCTAGAAAACTCCGCAAACCTCGATCACCACTGGGCGCGAAATCTTCTTGTCACGCGGATCGAACCTAGTGTGGGGGGTTATGTCCACCTCAATGATCGCGCTTTTGCAGCAGGCAGCACTGCAGTCTTCTCGACTACTTCGAATCGCAAGGTGAGCTTAGTTGAACAACTAAGCAAGCCAACCAAGAAGAATGGGGCCACCTATGGTGAACGATGAAGCTCGCGAAAGTGACAAAGGTTTCCAAAGCGCCAGAGAAGAAGCCCCAGGGCGCGTCCACGCAGACATGACTCATGATGAATTTGAAGCAGCTGTTCGAGACCGCGTGGACCAAGAGCGGCGAGAGCGTTCATTTGCGACGTCACCCGTTTACCGAAGCGAGCTAACTAACTTGCTTGAAAGCCTTCTCGAAGACGCGACCTTCGAAACGGGTCAACTAGTCGAGTGGAAGCCCGGCCTGCAGAATAAGACCTTTCCCCACGCCGACTCTACTGGAATAGTTGTCGAGCAGATTTCGGAGCCGGTATTCGACACCGAGGCGGGTCCGTCCTCCCAATATTTTCGAGAGCCCCTCAACCTGGCAGTCGCAGTACTCGTGGGCGACGAACGTCAGTTCGCAATCTATTGGTACGACTCACGTCGCTTCAGGCTCGCGCACTGAGCTAGATTCCTCGCTGTCGTCACCTGAATTCACATCTCCGAGCGAGTTGCGTTTGCACCTCTCAGCGCGGAGAGCATCTGAGATAACCACGCACGAGAACAGGTCGATGAAGCGACCTTCAGGATTGAGCGTGAGCGAGTGGTACTCGCCTGCGGGTGGTGAATTGTTGTGAATCATTCCGTTGCGGTGTTCTATTTTCATAGAACTATTTTAACTCAAGTCACGCAAACCGCCAATGATCGTCTCTCCTACTGATCTCATAAGGGTTGAGAAGCTGCTGCGCCGTCTCCGCATTGCCCAAATTGGCGCCTACTTCCGATTCTATCGCCCCAGTTCTTAGATCACACCTCCGCGGCTCGCTTGACCACTGATAGCAACCGGCAAAAGTTGTGATTCTCACTCGCCCCTCTCACTAAAGCGTGAGAAAAGCGACAGTACTACGCGTCGACGCCTGATAGTGCTTTCGCTATACCCTCTGCGCCGAAGCAGTGCCACGTACTGTTTTTCATCGTGGTTGGACAAAGTGCATACGTTCTTGCCACGCTTCACGGACCACTCGAACCAGTCCTGCAAGTCCGCCCAGTACGCCCGCGCCGTGTTGTAGCCGTAGTCGAGGAGGAACTCCTCCCGCCGATCGTCGAACTCGATCCATTCCGACGGGATCTCGGGTGCGAATGGCATGTCCTGATCTGGGTACCTCGCGCCGCCAGCTTCGTTCATGCGATCAGACTATCGCGAGTGTTATCACGCTCATGCTTTTTACCCGGTCAGAGCCGTGTTTTGCTTGCATCCGTCACCAACCGCTGGTGACGGAGGCTCCACCGCCTCGCTCGTTTCCGCAGGAGGAAGCATGTCCGACGTGATCCAGCTGTTCAGCGGCATCCGCACCCAGGAGGGCAAGCGGCTCTCGACGAGCCTCGCTCGTCAGACCAAGCGCGAGACCGATCAGACCGCCGCCCGTGCCGAAGTCGTCGCCGTCGAGGAGCAGGCGAGGGCCTTCCTCGCCTCGCAGGCCATGACGAACGTCGCCACGCTCGTCTCGCAGGCCCAGGCGCATCTGCAGTCCAACCCCGCCGGTGCGGAGCTCTACGAGGACATCATCCGCGGCTACGCGCTCGGAGCCGGCCAGCGCATCCACCGGTTCTGAGCCATGAGGCTCGAGCCCGACGCACCACCCGGTTCGTACAGCCCGCTCGACGTAGCGCTACTGGCGCTGCTCCCAGCCCCGGCGTTCGCGTTGGTGCTGATCTCGGCGCTTGCTGTCCCGATCGTCGGGGACTTCCTGCGCACTGCAGCCGCAACGCAGCATGAGTCGCGCCGCGAGCGCGAAGAGCAGGAGCTTGATCGTCAGCAGGCGACGGCTCGCGACGCGATCCTGCGGCTGGCAGACGCCATCGCGAGCGAACGGGTGGCAGCGAACGAGGCGGGAGCCGAGCTCGTACGCGCCTCGTACCGCGCTCGCGGCACCCTGCCGCCCACTCACTGACCACGTTGGTCGAACCGCAGTAGCAGCGCTCTGGTTATCCACAGCGCTTCACCCCTGTGAGTAGTGAACTCGTGCGATCGGACACTTGCCGCTTGTGGCTTCTTCCGTCATAACTCAGTGCAGCAGCCACGGGTATCGGCTTGCCGCAACTCTCATCGTCGCGCGCACCCGACGGCCCGAACCTTCATCACGGCTGCCGAAAGGAGGTCTCATTCATGTCCACCGAAACCATCGCCACCCCGGCACCCGCAGCCACGCGGGAACGAAGCCCGCCTCGAACGCGGGCCTCGGCTAGGCCCGAGAAGCCGCCGAAGCGGTACAAGACGATCATCGTCGACCCGCCCTGGGGCAACAAAGGCCAGAAGGGGAAGTTCGGCGCCGAACGGCACTACCCACTGATGTCCATCGAAGACATCCGCAACCTCCCCGTCGGCGAACTCGCCGACGACAACGCTCACTGCTATCTCTGGTGCTACCCGGCCACCCGATCACTTGCCGAACAGGTACTCGAAGGCTGGGGTTTTCGCTACGTCGATGAGTTCATCTGGGGCAAAGACCAGATGGGCCTCGGCCCGTACTTCCGCCACGCCCACGAAACTCTTCTCCTCGGCGTGAAAGGCAAACTGCCCGTCCAGTTCCATGGCCAACGAAGCTTCGCCATGCTCCCCCGACAGTCGCATTCTCGCAAGCCCGAGGAAGTGGGAACCGCGGTCATTCGCTTGAGCCCTGCACCCCGGCTTGAACTCTTCGCCCGCCGCCCAGCCCACGGCTTCGACGTCTGGGGCAACGAGGTCGCTTCCGACATCGTCATCCCCGGCTACCCCGTCCCCAGCGACGCCCTCCACAACCAGGAGCACCCCCATGCCTAAAACCCGCACATCTAACTGCTCGACTACCCCGAAAGGTACTTGCCATGTCAGCTCCCGAACGCGGCCCGCTCGGGTCGGCCCGGGCCTTCGCCTGGACGGTACTGCTCGTCGCAGTGCTGCTCTGGGGCGCCGTCTGGCTCATCTCACAGATCTACATCTGGCTCCTGATACTGCTCGGCGTCTCGGCCGTCGTCGCCTGCACCCTGTGGTGGCTGCGTGCCCGTCGCGACCGCTGGTGAGCGGAGGCACCGCCCATGGGTGAGACCAAACGCGGCCGAGGCAGGCCCCGCCGCGAGTACAACATCCGCGTCCGCGCTGAACGTCGAGCCGAGCCGGACTACGCCAAGCTCGCCCGCGCTCTCCTCGAGCACGCCGCCATGCAGCAAGCCCTCGAGGATGAGGCCAAGTCCTCCTCCGCCGATGCTTCGGACCAGCCCGTCAAGCCCGTCGCAGCCGAGAAGCCGGGAGGGGATCAGCCATGACCTGGACCTGGAAGCAGATCCACTGGCCACAACCGTTCGACCCTGCCGACGCCCTTGGGTTCCTCCAGCGCCTCGCTGCCGACGAACAGCGAGGGCCAGTGGTGTTCGAAGCCCGCGCCGAAGCCGGCACGATCCGGCATCTCGTTGGCTCCAACGGGCAGGACCTCTCCGGTGTTCTGAGTGTCTTACGCCGCCTCATCCCGGACGCGACCGTCACGGACCTCGACGGGCCGCGCGCCTTCGTTGAACGAGCTGGTCGCGTGCGCATCCGCCAGCGCAACCTCGGCCTCTCCCTCGATACCTCTGACGCCGCGCTCCGAGCGATCTACGCGGCGCTGTCCGGTGCTACCGGCACGGACGACGTGCTCGTTGTGCAGGTCATCCTCGGAGTAAGCGTCCCGCCGCAGGCAACGCCCGCGCAGGTGCAGGACCCCAACCTGACGATCTTCGACCTTGTCACAAATGGACCACGCCCGGCCGCGGCGGACGTGCGCGCAGACATGCGCTCAAAGCTCGGGCAGTACCGGTTCCGCAGCGTCATTCGCCTCGGCGTCGCCGCGCCCAGCCCAGTTCGCCGGCGCATGCTCGTATTCGGAGCCCTCGCTGCGCTCCGGCAACTCCAGTCCGGCTCAACCCGTATCAGCCTCATCTCCGACCGTCCGGCCCTCGTCGACGACGCCACAATCCCGGCCCGCAAGCCGCTGCGCCTGACATCCAACGAAGCCCTGGCAGTCCTTGCCTGGCCGACCGCAGAGAACCAGCTACCCGGCATGCCTCCGCTACACCCCAAGCGCATCGCACCACCGGGCTCGTTGCCTATATCCAGCGAGCGGATCTTCGCCTTCACCAACGCACCCGGCCCCGAACGACCGGTCGGGATCTCGGTACAGGACGCGCTCCGGCACACGCACGTGATGGGCCCAACCGGGGCAGGCAAGAGCACGGTGCTGGCGCGGTTAATCAGTGCGGACATCAATGCCGGGCGCAGCGTGGTCGTCATCGATCCGAAGCGCGACCTCGCGATGGACATCCTCTCGCTCATCCCCGACCACCGGGCAGGCGACGTCGTCGTCCTCGATCCGACGAGCGATCAACCAGTCGGGCTCAACCCCTTCGCTGGGGCGGGCGAGGATGGGCCGCCGATCGCATCCTGGCGGTGTTCCGCAGCCTGTTCCCCTCTGCGTTCGGCCCCCGCACCTCCGATGCCATCCACGCATCCCTCCTGACCCTCGCCTCACGCGACGGTTCCACACTGGCCGACCTGCCGCGCCTACTGACCGACGCGCCGTTCCGCCGCCGCTTCACCGGCGCCATCACCGATCCGGCACTGGCAGGGTTCTGGGCGAACTTCGAAGCACAGACGCCCGGCGCACAAGCTGCCACCATCGGGCCGATCTTGACTCGGCTCCGCCAGTTCCTGCTCCGCCCGTCGATCCGTGCCGTCCTCGACCAGCCGGTGCCGCGCTTCGACCTGCGCGACCTGTTCACGAAGCCCCGCATCCTGATCGTGACGCTCAACCGCGGCCTTCTCGGACCGACCGCCGCCGAGCTCCTCGGCTCGCTCCTGGTCAGTCAGCTCTGGCAGCAGATCCTTGCCCGCGCCGCCGTCCCGAAGGACCAGCGCACGCCAGTGTCGATCATTTTGGATGAAGCTCAGATGTTCGTCCGGCACGAATCGGACCTCGGCGAGGCGCTCGAGCAATCTCGATCGATGGGCGCCTCATGGCACCTCGCGCACCAGCACCGCGCCCAGATGCCTCCGGCCCTACTCGCCGGCATCCTGGCGAACACGCGCAACAAGATCCAGTTCCAGGCCGACCCAGCCGACGCTGCAGCGGTGACGAAGCACAGTGTCCTCGCTCCCGATGACCTGACGAAGCTGCCGCCGTTCCACATCTACGTCGACCAGCTCGCTGGCGGCGTTCAGTCCGGGTGGTTCTCTGCCGTGACCCTCCCCCCGCCTGAAGCGATCTCCGACCCTGACGCGATCATGGCCGAGAGCCGCGCCCGCTATGGACGACTCCCTGTGAACGACGAGAGCGACGCGGGTGCCGACTCCGACGCGCTCGTTCACCAGGTGCTGGAAGGCGTGCTGGTCGACGCCCCGCAGGTCATCGAGACGGCAGCTGGTGAAGTGAGTGATGAGCCGATCGGTCGCCGCCGAAAGGCCACATCATGAGCGCCGAGCTTGATCGTCTGAGAAGAGGCGAGCGGTGTCCGGTCGTGCGTCCGTTCGACCGTCCACTCGCTGGAACATCGACGCCCGCCCGCTCCCGTCATTCCAGCCCATGCTGGCCATCCCGGGAGCGGACTATCCCGCCATCGGCGGGATCCAGCACGCCGCCCACGACGCCTGCTGACCTGCGCCTCGTCTCGAAGCAGGTGTACTCGCAATGACCGAGTCCCTACAGCCCGCGACGCCGATCGGTCAGGCTCAGCTCGCCGAGCTTCGCACCCGACTCTCTGCCCGGGACGAGCAGATCCTTCGCTTCCTCAGCCGCCACCGCTACGCCACCACCACGCATCTGCGCGATGTGTTCTTCCACGGCCACGCCACGATGACCGCCGGCACCAGGGCGTGCGTGCGCGTGCTCCACCGGCTCCTGCGCGACCGTTTGATCGCCCGCCTCGAGCGCCGCGTCGGTGGCAGCCAGCGAGGCTCGGCCGCGAGCATCTGGTACCTCGACGCGCCCGGCGAACGCCTCACCCGCACCGACGGTGCACCGCGTCGACGCTTCGCCACGATCTCGCTGCCGTTCCTTGACCACACCCTCGCGATCGTCGATACTCACGTCGCCCTCATCGCGGCAGCCCGTGACGGCGTATTCGCGATCGAGCGCGTCGCGATCGAGACCGAAGCATGGCGCTCCTACGTCACCTCATCCGGAGCGACCAGCATCCTGAAGCCCGATCTCGCCGTCCACCTGTCGACCGACGAGTACGACGATCACTGGTACCTCGAAATCGACCGCGGCACCAAAAGCCTGCCGGTGCTGCTTTCGAAGTGCCGCGCCTACGCCGCCTACCGCGCCACAGGGCGCGCTCAAGCCCAGTACGGGGTGTTCCCCCGAGTGCTCTGGCTCCTGCCCACACAGGCCCGCGCAGACCGCCTCACAGCGGCCCTACGAGCCGAGCCTGGCCTCGACCAGCGCCTTTTCCTTGCGAGTAGTCACGACGCACTCCTGTCGTCGCTCATGGACCCCGACGGCGGCACCGTTTCGCAGGAGGTCACCGTCCCTCAGACCGCTGACCCGCGTGGTCAGCACGAGGCCCCGTAAGGGGATCACAACTCTATACCGCGCTGCGTCCGTTCAGGCGCAGCGGGGCCTCGGGAGGAGGCGACATGAACACCACAACCATCTGTCAACTGCACTGCAAAGGAGGACACCCGACGTTCGCCGTGGCGCACCTCATCATTCGCGACTTTCTCGGCGAGCCACAACCGCTGAGCGCGGCCACGATTCAGGCGCACCTGGATGCCCAACGACACCTCATCGCGGATCTCGCTACGAAGCAGAACGCGATCGTGCTCAAGGAGTTCATCCACGACGTCCGAAGCATCCGCATCTTCGGCGGGCGCGGCCCGTCCGAGCGCGACATCACGAGGTACACCAGCGCGAACGACATCACCGTCGCCTTCGGAGTGAACTGGGCAGACCCACGCGGACCACGCGCCTACGCAACCAGTCTCGCCGGCTGACCCACCACCCCGGCTTCCAGCCTAGAAGCATCATTCATCCCGCCGCCCGCACCGCCAAGCGTGCGGGCGGCGGGACCCACCAACCTGACCCACCGAGAGGAGGAACCTATGAACCCAGAACACAACACCAACCCCGAACAGCAATCGCCGAGCACTGCCTCCGAGGCCGAGGCTCACCTGACCCCCGGTCCCGAGACGATGAAGCTGCTTACAGTCGATCTCGAACGGATCAGTGACGTCGAAGCGCGCTTCCGGCTCTTCGAAGGAATCATCAGCCACGGCGCACCCTTCGCCGCATTCCTCCGCCTTCCCGTCGTCGCAGCCGAAGAACCCAGCGTCATCGAGCGCTTCAATCACAGCTACGCCGGCTCGTGGCCGTCGCTCGAGCGTTTCCTCCACGACCAGCTCGAGTCTCTCGGCTGGCACGAGATCCTCGACGCGTTACGCCGCGACCACGGCATCGGACCCGACGTCCTCGACTGGAACTTCGACGGGTTCCTCGTCCAAGCCCGCGAAGTGTTCGACATCATCGAGCTCGACGGCTGGCACCACGTCTTCGCCAAATAAAGCCCAGATCAAGTGGTCAATTCCACAACATCAAACATCTCGACAATGTCGCTTGTTTAAGCGTTAATCCGAAGGGCATCCGCCAAAGTGAGAGCCCGGAAAGGAGGTCTCATGACCGATCTACAGACCAATACCTCGGCAACTGCTGCTCCGCCTGCTTCACCCCATCCGAGCACGAGCCTCGTCGCCGTCTCATACTCGCGCGTTTCGACGAAGGAACAAGCGGAGAAGGAAGGTTCGACCGACGGCTACAGCCTTCCTGCCCAGCGGGACGCGAATGCACGGAAGGCTACGTCGCTCGGCGCGAAAATCGTCGCAGAGTTCATCGACCGCGGCGAATCAGCCCGTTCCGCGGACCGCCCGGAGTTGCAGCGCATGCTCCAGTTCATCGCGCAGGGCGGCGTGGACCTCGTGATCGTGCATAAGGTGGACCGCCTGGCACGCAACCGAGCCGACGATGTCGCCATCACCCTCGCAATCAAGCAAGCCGGCTGCAGGCTCATTTCCGTGAGCGAGAACATAGACGAGACGCCGTCAGGGATGTTGCTACACGGGATCATGAGCTCGATCGCCGAGTTTTACTCTCGCAACCTTGCCACCGAGGTGATGAAAGGGATGTCTCAAAAAGCGATGGCTGGCGGCACACCTGGAAAGGCACCGATCGGCTACCTCAATCGAGCGTCAGTCGATGACGATGGTCGGGAGGTGCGGACGGTAGTTCTGGACCCCCTCCGCGCAGAGATGGTGCGCACCGCCTTCGAACGCTACGCCAGCGGAGAAGTAACGGTGCGAGATCTCGCCACGGAGCTCGCTGATCGCGGCTTCACTTCCCTGCCGACTCCGTCTCGCGCCGCTCGACCTATCACCGCAGGTCTGCTCCACAAGATTCTGGTGAACCCTTACTACAAGGGCGTCGTGACGTTCCAAGGGTCCGAGTATCCGGGACGACATAAACCGCTCGTGAGCGATGCCCTATGGCAGCGAGTGCAGGACGCCCTCGCACTGCGAGTCGTGGGCGAGAAGACGCGCAAGCATCCCTTCTACCTGAAGAGCACAGTGTTCTGCGCTCGCTGCGGTAGTCGCCTCATCGTCCACAAGACCACGAATCGCTCGGGCACGACCTACGAGTACCTTCTCTGCACAGGGCGGCACGAGCGACGAAACGACTGCCAACAGCGTTCCCTCCCGATGCAGGCTGTGGAGGATCAGATTGTCGAACTCTATGCACGATTCGAGCTCTCGGAGCATGAGCGCAGCCACGTAAAGACGGCCCTCAAGCATCACCTTCAGGTGGAGACAGCGGCGGTGCGCCAAGCGCGAGACCAGCTCAGCCGAGAACGCGACCGGCTCGCGGCGCGGCAGAAGAAGCTCCTCGACAGCCACTTGGACGGCCTCATCCCCACAGAGCTCTACCGCAGCGAACAGCAGATGGTGAGTAGAAAGCTCGCGGGCCTCGAGGAGAAGCTGACTGCGCATGCTGCGGACGACGCCGAGTTCGAACGACGACTGAACGGGCTCATCGAACTTGCGTCAAAGTGCCACCAGCTCTACGCCCGTGCATCCGATTCGATGCGACGTCGGCTCAACCAGGCGTTCTTCAAACGCATACTCGTCGACACAGATGATGACCCGGACGGCGAGCCGTCCGACGCGTTCGAGATCATCTTCGCCGTAACGGACGCTGTAAAGGCTCAGGTACAAAAAACAACCGATGCCGTCGTGGCTTCGGTTGCTCGTTGTTTGAGTCAGATCAAAATGGTGCCCCTGGAGGGACTCGAACCCCCAACCCTTTCCTTAGGACGGAACTGCTCTTCCATTGAGCTACAGAGGCTGATGCGCTGCCCAGTCTAGGGCGCGCGGGTCTCGGACGCCGCCGCGTGCTCCGCGGTCCGCTCGGGCCGAGGCTCGGTCGCGCGTCCGCCGAGGGCTCCGCCCTACGCCGCCGGCGCCAGGTACCCGCCCCAGTCGGGCTCGACGCGCTCGGCCCCGCGCACCGTCCAGGTGCCGCCGCGGGGCTGCGCCGGGGTGAAGCGCAGCCGCCAGCCCATCTCGGCCGGGTTGCGGTCGCTCTTGAGGTTGTTGCACCGGAGACAGCAGGCGACGAGGTTCTCCCACGTGTCCTTGCCGCCACGCGAGCGCGGCTGGATGTGGTCGATCGTCGTCGCGTGCCCGCCGCAGTAGCCGCAGCGGTGCTCGTCCCGGCGCAGCACGCCCCGGCGGCTCACCGGCACGGCCTTGCTGCTGGCGATGCGCACGTAGCGGCTGAGCAGGATGACCGATGGCCGGTCGAAGGCGCCGTGCGTGCCGAAGACGGGATGGTCCCCGTCGCGTTCGAGCACGACGGCCTTGTGGTTCATCACGAGGATGAGGGCTCGCTTGTAGGAGACCACGGCCAAGGGCTCGTAGCCGGCGTTCAGTACCAGGGTGCGCATCCGCGTCCTCTCGCCAGTGCCCGGACGGCTTCCGGGACCACGACTTCCCAGGCCATCGCCCGAACTCGTGCAGTGAACAGAAAAGGCACCGTCGATGACTCGACGATGCCTTACCGATCCCGCACGTGACACAGCACGCACGGCTCACTGCTGTTCCGTATCCGGAAGAGCGCACGCGCATCCATGGCATGGATGCGGTTCACTCCGGACATGGGAACTCCCGTTCTCGCGATGGACGCTGAGGACGCCAGGATAACCCGGAACC